>BNJU01001247.1_pt1 | contig 292179 bp, 273 predicted proteins | sample 8539281 | NCBI WGS metagenome assembly BNJU01 (sample SAMD00202456, study PRJDB9452) | human saliva metagenome | isolation source: human saliva | place: Japan | reverse complement strand
ACTATTCGTATTATTACGAACAAGAATAAAATATAAAAATATCAATATAATGGCTAAAAAGTAAAGAAGAAATTTCAGAATTAATCTCTACGGAACTCTTCTGTAAGGGAATTTCCAATAAATATATTTCTGTTAATCAGGAAATGTCTGTTATTACATACCATTGTAAGAATGGTGCAAAACGCAGACTTAGTAATCCTGAAGAGTTTATTCAGGCATTAACATATCTGAAGCTGATTTTTGAATACAATTACCAACCTCAACATATATCTATCAATGAGTCTGTTCAGATGGGGTCAGAGACAAAAGAAGCCGATATTATTGTTTACAATGAAAGCAATAATAAGATACAGATTGTTGTAGAATGTAAAGAGGAAAATATTAACGAGCGGCAATTCCAAGTTGCTATTGATCAAGCCTACAGTTATGCACATGCTTTGTCTGCTAAATACATATGGGTCACATCAGGTATCAAGAACGATTATTACGAGATCGTAGAAATGTATCCCATTGAACGTATAAGTATATCTGATATTCCTAAACTGCATGGCAGTGTAAACAGATATAAGTATATAAAGGGAGAAGTTGAGCCACAAGAAGGTTCTAAAGCAGAACTAATGCTGAAATTTAAATCTGCGCATGATGCACTTTGGGGAGGTGGCGCACTTGCCCCAACAACTGCATTTGATGAATTAGACAAGCTGATTTTTTGTAAAATATGGGATGAGAAGTGGAAAGACAACAATCCTAAAACCAAAGGCGAGCCTTTTGATTTTCAAATTATCTCATATCCAGAAGACAGGGGGGATAGGCAAAATCTAAAAGCAAAGTCTGAATTAGAGAAGCGCATAAGGAATCTTTATACACAGGGTAGAAAAAAAGATCCAGAGGTCTTCAAGGAGGATATCAAACTCGATAAGCATAAGATATATACGGTTGTGCAGTATCTTCAGGATATCAATTTATCTAAGACGGATTTAGATTCAAAAGGATTGGCATTCCAACGATTTATGGGAGACTTCTTCCGTGGGGATTTTGGACAATACTTTACTCCAGAACCTATTGTTAATTTCATAGTTCATTCTATTGGAATTGACAAGGACTGGAAGATACTTGATACATCCTGTGGAAGTGGCGGATTCTTATTACATGCTCTTAAGGCAGTAAGAGATGAAGCAGATAGCATATATGAAGACGAAAGAGGTAGCACATCATGGCGTGAGTATTGGCACGAATTTGCCGAAAAGCACCTCTATGGTATTGAGATCAATGAGCAAATATCTCGTGTGGCAAAAATAAATATGATTATTCATGATGATGGTCACACTAATATTGTTACTAATGATGGACTGAAAAATAACAAAGCTATTGAAATTGAAAATAGAAATTTGAACTTTCAGGATGGTACGTTTGATTTGATTATGACTAACCCTCCTTTCGGTTCTTCCATAAAGGCTGACGAAGTGAATTATTATCAAAACTATGAACTTTTTGAGAAAAATATAGGATTCACAGAATTAAAAGATCGCATTTCAGATAATAATAACAAAAAGAAGTGGAGAACTTCTCAAAATACAGAGGTTCTTTTCTTAGAACGCTGCTATAGATATTTACGAGAAGGTGGACTGTTAGCCATTGTAATACCTGACGGAGTACTGACCAATAGCTCAAGTCAATTTGTACGCGATTGGTTAATTGAACATTTTAGGATATTGTCTATTGTTTCCTTACCACAGCACACTTTCTCCCATGTAAAGGCTGGGGTTAAATCCTCTATAATGTTTATGAAAAAGCATCCCAAAAGTTTGACGCTACAGCTTGAGCATACATTACTTCAAATAAAACAAGTCGTTAAAGCTAAAAAAATAGCAGATAAGACTTTATGCGAAGAATATATATTAAAACTATATAAGGAAGAAATCTTCAAATATGCAAATGATTATGAAGTCTTGATGTTTGATGTTGAGAATGTTGGCTATGATGCAACTGGAAAAGAAATAAAAGGCAGCGAATTAGTTGAGGTATCAAAAAGAATAAACAAATTTATTTCATCTGCGAAATGATAGAGAGGAAAATATCCATAAGTAAGATCTTGGGAGACAGATACGATATTAAATATTTGGTTTTCAAAGAACTGTCATCCGAAGTGAATTTTCCATTATGCAGTTTAGGGAATTTATTAATATCCCCACCCCAATATGGAGCAAACGAGGCTGGTATAGAAAGAAAAGATATTACTAGTCCTAGATATATACGAATAACGGATATTAATGAACAGGGGCTTTGTCTGATGAGCTCGGTGCTACCGCTATGAATATTCAATCTAAATATATACTTAATAATAATGACATACTCATAGCAAGAAGTGGAAATACAGTAGGTAAATCATTTATTTATAAAGAGAAGGAGTATAATTATAAATGTTTCTTCGCAGGATACATGCTTCGATTTGTTGTAGATCCAACAAAGATAATCCCTGACTTTCTGTTTATTATTACACAATTAGATTATTTCAAAAGATGGGTAAACGCAGTTCAGAGGGCAGCAGGACAACCGAATATAAATGCTACTGAGTATTGTTCGTTTCCTGTACCTATGCCAAATTTAAGTTATCAAAAAGATATAGTCCTCGAATACACAAAGGCACAATTGGTTCAAAAAAAAGAGCAACAAACTGCAAATAAATTGTTAAATAAAATATCCTTTTATATAAAAGAAGAACTTGGCCTAACTCAAAGCTCGAAAATAAAGTCTAAAGTTGAATTTGTTAAACTCTCCTATCTAATTGGTAAGAAATGGGGAGTTTTAAGAGATAAAGACACAACAAGTACAAAATTCGATACAATAAGTTTGATGAGTATAGCGGTATTAGAGAAAGGGAAGACAATTACTAAAAAGAATATTTTAGAGGGCGAAATTCCTGTTATTGCAGGTGGACAAACAAGTCCTTATAATCATAATGTTGCTAATTATGATGGTAATGTGATAACCATAAGTGCTTCTGGTGCATATGCCGGTTATGTATGGTATCATCGAACAGCAATATTTGCTTCAGATTGTACTGTTATTTACTCAAAAGATGAATCTGTATTCAAAACAGAATATATCTATGAAGTTTTGAAAGCACAACAGAAATATCTCTATTCCTTACAAAGAGGGGCTGCACAACCTCATGTGTATGCAAAGGATTTAAATAATATTCTTATCCCTAAAGTGCCTATAGAGAAACAAGAAGAAATAATACAGCATGTAACAAATATCAGAACTCGTGCTGATCAATTGCTTGATGAGGGAAATAGAAGTTTTGAGAAAGTAAAACAAGAAATAGAGAAATTTATAATTAAGTAAACATCTATGGCAAAATTAGAAGGAATTATATATAAAGCTTTTGAGAACTTTATTGTTTTCAGAGGTTATGCTCCCATCGAACTATTAGCAAAAGTGTCAAAAAGACCTGAAACTTATCAGCGCTTCCCCAATGAAGAGCATAAACGAGATATTGTTGATTTTCTTAAAAAAGGTGATTTCAGATACTTTCCAGAGCTTGTGTTAGCTTATCGTGGGGCTGATTTGCAGGGGCTAATAGGGAGACTTCATGGACAAAATGATTTAGAATTTGATGCGAGTCGTTATGTAGACGGACTAAAAGTCTTAAAAGAAAGAGTCCCTGCTGTGGGTTATAGAGCTCGTCATGCACAATTAAACGTAGCAAGAGAATCCTTACTCCGTGTGGATGGAAACCATAGACTTGCACCTTTTGAAGAAGACGATACATGGTGGGGAGAATTTATTACAGACACTCCTCCAGAAGGATATTCCGCAGAAAAACAAAAGCAATGGTTAAGTCAGCAGATTGAAAATTTCAAATCAGACATTATTAATCTTATTGTGCCTTTTTCTGTAGTTATTTCTAATAATGATGTAGCTGATAAGTTTGAAGCATCTATCTTTAATAATATCAACTTTAAACAGTTACCGTTAAAACAAGAAAAGAACATTCAGAACATATACAAGTTCTTAAAGGATTCTGAAGAATTGGGAGCAGCTCATAAGTTGACTATGGGGCTTATATCTTTAGTAGAGAATGGGCATTTTAGAGGTCTTCCCTTTATGGATATTTACCATAAGGAGCAGAAAGATGGTGAACGGGAACAGAATGTACAAGAATACGATGAAATATATAGAACAATATGTCTGAAACTTGTTGAATTACTAATAGTAAAACAACAAGAGACAGTAAAGAAGATTGAAGAAATTAACAAGAAAATAGAAAAGAATACAGATGAATTAAGTAAATTAGAAACAGATAAAAAGGATTTAGAAAGAAAACAAGGGTAAAAAAACAGGTGAAGGTGGAAAGCAACAAATTAAAGAAAAGATAAGTAATAATGTTAGGATTCAAGAGTCCTTAAAAACGAATATAAAAAATCTGAAAAATCGAGTTGATATTTTAGAACGCTTCAAAAGAGATGCAACAGACTTGGCTACAATAGAGATTTCTATGCAATCTCTAAGAACAGTGTATGCAAAGTTCGGAAGTAACGTTGGTAATATATCTTTATTTATAGCCCTTGCCTATTATCACATGTATGATAATAAAATGTTCGAGGATTTTGTAAACTGGGTAATGAGAAATGGAATTAACAATATTCCTGTTAACGATATTCTTCCAAGTCATAAAGCTTACTCTCTTATTTCATTATTTGAACGAGTTTATGAGAGTTCCCGAAAGAAAATTTTTATATCTATGCAATTTGGAGATTCCCAGAGTGAGATGATCTATGAAAAGATAGTTCAAACAATTGTAAAATATAATACCGAACATAATGCAGATATTGAGGTTAGTCCTATTAGAATAGACAGAGAGGTTTCTGATAATCTGTTTGAGATACCTGAGGCTATAAAAGATGCAATAGGAAGTAGCAGCCTAATTATAGCAGATTTGAGTAGTCATAACGTTAATGTTTATCATGAGATCGGTATGGCTATGGGGGCAGCACAAGCAAGGGGAATTCCCTCTTCTATTATTCTTTTATATAAAACAGACTCTCAATTTAGAGATTCAGATAAAATTGACGTAGACCATTTTGTCGGATTTAATATAAGGGGAGCATCTCAAATAAGGTTTACAACCTATGATGAACTAACAACCCAATTAACGAAGAAATTGGAAAAATGCTTTGAGCCTTAAATTGGATTTTGTCATTTTTAATGAAGGACGTCAGCTCATCTTTTGACACAGTTAAGCTGACGTCTTTCTATTGACACGATAGTAGCGAAATCAATTTATCTACTACAGATTACACGGCAATCAATATTTGCCATTTCATGAAGAATTTTTACGGTATTACCTAATAATATTTTCATTTCATGAGAGCATTGTGACTTACTCATTCCAGGCTGGACTATAACGACATGATAGCGTACTTCTTTTTTATTTGAAGCCTCTTCACGTAGTTTAATGATTTCTTCAACTGAACCTTTCAATATACTGCTACTTTTCCCTCTTTGCTCTTTCTTCTCACTTCTTTTTAAGATATGGTCAAAAACTTTTTGGCCAACCACATATTTCCAACGAATGGATTTTTGAGCTTGTCCGCATACTTGATATAGGTTCTCTATGCTATTTGAAACTTTACCTCCTCGAGCATATTTTAGATGATAAAGAGTAATGTTAATAATGTATTCAGAGTTTGTTATTGCTACTAAATCAGCTATTTCTCCACTTCCGTCATCATCAATAAGATAATCGTATTTGGAAATAATATTTTTTGCCATGTAATATTGTATAGAATCTATTTCATATGGCTTTGAATGCTGAGATTCTTTTGATAAATCAACATTTTCCCATTCAAATGTCGAGATTAAGTCATCTGAAATCTCATCTGCTTTGCGTTGAGGATGGTAATAATTCACACCGTAAGAGACACTATCATCTGCATAAAATACAGTCATAGGAGTATCTTCAAGGAATTTCTCCAATGACAGTTCCATATTGCCTTTGTAGAAAATGATATTATCACCAGATATTTTCGTATATTTTGCTTTGTTATTTTCTATAGTCATCCTGTATTTGCAAAAATTGTAGTCATATTTTAAACTGAACACAATGTCTTCACCTATTTTTGTATCCTCTTCAACTGATATTTCTATTTCATCAAATGATACTAAATTATCTGCTATTTGAATCATTTGAGTGTAGTGTACATATACTTCTGGATTCCAGTCCATACTAATTGGATAAACTTCTGGGAAAGCTGACATATGTTCAGAGACAAGGGTGTTTTTCAATACTACATTTGAATCTATGGTTTCGTCAGATACGACTTTGCCAACTTCTTTGCACCAATTTTGAAATTGTTGTAAATCAGCTCTTTCTCTCGACCACACTTTTCCTTTAGAAGAGCAACCTATGCTTGTCATTTGTCCATTTTTATATCCGACACCAAATAAGTTGTTTTTTTCTAATCTGCCTTGTGATAATTGATCTATTCCATCTTGCACACTACTTCCATAATAAGATTGGAATGAAATATCTTTTCCTCTTGGTAGTCTTGCTCCTACATTAAACAGGCGGAGTCTCAATATATTAGAAAATACTCTGAACATCTTATCGTCTTGGTATTTAATAGGATTAGAGAATAGATGCTTTAAGTACCTCTCTCCTTTTATATTTATTGAGGAGTTCAAATATATCCTTTTGTGTAGAGAATCGAAATATACAATGACTATATCCCAATTAAGGTTTTGTACAGTATGTGTATCGCCCCATAATACATGTGATTTTTTGCCTAATACAATAATCAGAGTATTACTTGATTGGGAATGTAATATATAATCGTATTGACTTGAATTATTCAGAGCTTTCTTCCAATTAGTAAATGAGGTGGTAGTGGAATCAGTTGCGTATATTTCTGCACTTAATGCTGGACGAATGTCTTCTAAGGAAATTTCATCCTTCAAATCTCCTTGGAAATCTTTTAGGAAAGAAGATAAAGATTGCTGTTTGTTGCTGCCTTTTCATTGATTCGAGGTAAAATACAATTCCAGTCTGCATCCGTTTGATACAAAGTGTTTATTTCTTCCTGTATTGGTGGATATGCAATATTTGTAATGAAACTTGCTGGACCTAACTTGACGTCATTAGTTCTTGTGAAGCGCCCAATAAATTGTAGAGTAATAGCTAAACTTTGTCTTTCATCGTGAATTGCAGCAATTTTTAGTTGTGGCAAATCATACCCTTCCCCTAACATGTTTACACATACAATAATACGATGTTTCTTTTCTTTAATAGCTTTCAGAACTGCCAAGCCATTTCTCATGCCACTATATACGATTACGGGAGAATATTCTTGGTATTGTTTATATATATTAAATACTTGTTCTGCTCGTTTCTTACTTTTACATCGAGCCATAACAATGTGGTCAAACCCATTATCCAAATCAGAATTAAGGATAGTAATGGCTTTAGCTGCAATAGCTTTGTCAGATTCCTCTGTTGAATATTTCGTTATTTGATAATTTTTTATCTTTTGATAATAACCTTGATCTTGAGCCTTCTTTAAGGAAAAATTAAATACTATTTTTCCTGACAACTTTTGCCCATCGTTTCTAAAAGGAGTTGCAGTAAACATTATAACTTTTTGGGGTGGAAATACATTGATAAAAGAGTCCCATGTTTGTGCTTTGGAATGATGTGCTTCATCAACGAATAAAAATGAAATATTTTTTCTTAGATATGTCCTAATTTTAGAAGATATTTTTCCTGCAGAAGACATCGTTGTTATAATTACATTGGAATTATCAATCTTTTGCTTCCATTCAGAATCATCCAATGTTGACTTTACCATTGTTACAATTGGTAGATTTATATCATGAGGCACTATCTCTAATTTTCGTAATAATCCCAAAGTTTTGAATTTTCTGTATGTTTGAGTACGAAGAGCATCTGAAGGAACTATAACAAAAACTTTTTGGCAAGTGTTTGCGATTAGAAATGCAAGCATAGTTTCTGTTTTTCCTGTTCCTGTAGGCATTACAACGATAGCACTTTCATCTCCGTCTTCTGTATGAGATAGCAGAGCATGTAAAGCGCCTATCTGTGGAGAGCGTAATCCTTGATGTTCGTCTGCCTCTTTCTTAAATCGAAAGAGCCCTTTCCATGATTCTGCAATTTTATTAGGGGTAAGACTTATTTTATTCATATTTTGAAAAGTTTTTTAATCAATAATATTCAGTATTATATGTATGTAGCTATATTTGCATACCTTTGATAAAGGATTATTTAGAGCCTATAAATACAATCTGAATGTATGTCAATAGTTCTACCGTAATCAATATATACAAAGATACAGCATAAAATCTTAATAAAGAAAATTCTGATGAATATTATAAGTTATTCTGTTAAAATGAAATATTTGTTCTATACGTTTTTTTAGTCTATGGTAATTTTCATATGGAAATAAAAAGATTGAACGATTCTAAGCCTGCAAATTATGGTTTTATTATATTAATTATTGCGAAGCCGACTACGAATGACAACATCCAAGATGTTTTCTAATCAATACTACTCAAATTGAGAAAACATTTTTGTACCACATAAATGTAAATCATTGATAATCAGTATAGAATATATTTGAGGAAGAAAAAACAAAGACTTATAAGAGAGATAAGGGTGTTGTAATCAGAGAAGACTGCAGCACTCTTGTTTTATAGGAGGTATAGTGTTAAGGGCTGAAGGTATATAATAGGGTGGAATAATGTGTACAATAAGAGTGAAAGGAGGGTTTGATAAATACAGCAAAAACACCATAAAGTTTTGAAATTAGTTGCTGTCACTTTTAACACTTCGTGTAAAGTGTTAGTTATTAATGCTTTATAAGTGCTATTTTGATGACAGGAGTGACAGGAAATTGAAAAGGAATCGGTCTGACTCTTTTATATAGTGAGGGATGAGCGTTAGGTTTTGGGAGATGGAATATCTCTTTTGAGAATGTTTAAGTAGCATGATGAACGTGGGAAAGGATGGTTGTGAGGTTGGAAGGAAGGGACTTAGTAATTTTTAACAAGTAATGAGGGGTAAATTGAAAAAAGTATATTTACTTTTGTTGCTGTTAATATATAATTGTCTTTTAAATGGTTATAATTGTCTTTTGAATGGTTATATTAGTACAGGAAAGCTGGCAATTATGGGATTTGAAAGGGTGAGTTTGTTAGGGAATAAATAATTTTAAATACAAAAGAAATGAGACATTCAAAGTTTTTAGTAGTGAGTTTATTAGCGTTGATGACGTTGAGTTTCACGGCATGCAGTAGTTCTGATGATGATGGAGGAAAGGGTAAGATAGAACGACCGAAGTATTTGTCTGATGCTGCAAGATACAAGATTACAACGCAGGGATCTACTTGGAAGAGTCTTGAACTAACTGAAGATGGACGCTACTTTATCGTGTATGATGGTAGTGTTTCTGGATCTTCTTCACAAGATAATGATGATGTTATCGTCTCTGGAAGTTATGAGAAGAAAGGTAATCGATATGTATTGAATACTGTTGGCGAGCTGACTATCACTGCTAACAACAACTCATACGAATTGCTGTTGACCAATAAAGGGAAGTCTCTCAAGTTCTCTGCCCAGAAGTCTGGAACGTTACCTTCTAATAAGGTCAACGATGAGTTGTGTCGTACATGGGTGTTCTCTAAGTGTTATATCGTTGTGAAGTATGATGGAAAGAAGGTCTATAATGCTTCATCTACCTCTGCCAATGAGCTTTACGATGGATTTAGATCAGCAATAAACACACCTGAGTATAAGGACAAGTTAAAGCTTTCTCAAGACAAGGAGGATGATATTGATGGCTTAAGGCTATTGAGAACGGTTACGTTTACGCATGCAGGTTCATATTATGTAACCACTACGGACGGTCGTGAAGACCTAATGAATTACTGGAAATGGATTAACGCTAACGAGTTGATCATAGGCTTTTCAGAAAATGAGGATCAGATCTCTGTAGATGATCAAGCTGCTCTCAAGTTTTATAATGGACAGTTGATCATGGTAGATAGCCAATCTAAAGGTCGTGAAGAAGTTACTCTTGCAATGGAATTTCAACCTGTTCATACAGATCGTTAACAGATTCCAATTATAAAGAAAAGTCCGAATCCCGTTCAAGGATTCGGACTTTTTCGTATCTGTTAAAGCCATTTTTAAGTGCAACTGATAATTTACAGGATTATTACAAGTGCTTTGGAGAACCATTACAAGTGCTTTGGAGAAGTATTACAGAAGCCTTGGAGAGATATTGTAAACCTCTTTCTACCTCGTTAAACTTAGTCTTAAACTAACCCCAAAGTCATGAGTTGTGGTCGGATAACTACCCGATGACAACAGAGGAGAGTTTATTTGCATATCGTAATAGACGCTGGCTGTGACAAAGCGACTTAGTGTGTAATCACCAAGGAAGGAGAATTTAAAGGCGGTATTACCACTGGAAGCAGTAGAGGTGAGCGATGCGATGTCACGTGTAAGTGCAGCTTGACGACGATAGCTCATATCTAATCTGAGGTTAAGATCTTGGTTAAATCCGTTGTTCCTGTTCGGTGAATTATTATCGTTTTGTTGCGTGTTTGCGGTCGATTTCTTCTTCTTCTTTGCCACACGATGTGTTCCATTGCCAAAGAGATTGAAGTCGTTAATGCGATAGCCAATACCAATTACCCAATCTTTCGATGTAGCCTCATTGAGCTGAACACTCGTCATTGAGAGTGCTAACACACGTGTTTGACGATATTCCATGCGTGCAGTTAGATTGTTCTGAAGCGTCACATCCACACCCAGTAAAGGCGAGAATGCCTCGTTGATACTAACTTGTGAGATGTTATACATCGAACTTGGGATAGGGTTTCCAGTGGTTGCATCGGTGATGAAACCTAATCCATTCATGTATTCCTGCCATGTGCTGTAACTCTGATAAGAGCCGATTGCGAAGATACTTCTATATGCGTGATTGATGTTCACACTCTTGAATAGATCTTGGAAAAGCGGTAATCTCGATAGTCCACTGTACCTAATACTCCAGTTCGGGAGCAGACTTCGTAGGGTAGGGAATAGCTTTAAACCATTGCCCCCCATACTTGTGTAGGCATTGAGGAAGGCTGGGATCATCACATCTGCACTATATTTATTGACCGCTCCGACCGTTGGACTGAAGTGCCCTCCACCCATTGATGCTGGATAAGTAGCCCCATTGTATTGTGCTTCCACACGATTACGATAGCTGTTGAGCGAATTGACAAAGCGATCGAAAGTGGCACTATGATAACCATTGTTAGCGTTCCCCATGCTCTCAAAAGCAGTGCCCAAAGAGAGCGTAGTCATGGTGAATGAGCCTGTTTGAGTGGTTGGAACGCCAGCATACATATACTGAATACTCCTCGAAGTGGTTGTCATTCTACTAGCCGTGAGATCGATTCTGAAGTCTCTGAAAGGCTCCAGTGTGGCACGTAATTGCACGTCTTCTACCTGATTTGTTATCGCTGGTGTAGCAATACTATCATTGATGAGTAACCAGTTATTGTCACGTGCTTTACCAATGTAATCATCGTCTATGAGACCAAAAGCAAAGTCTAACCCAGGTGTCAATGCACCGGTACCACGACGTTGTCCAAAGGCATCTCCAATGGTTGGCATGAAGCCTGGTAAGGTCATAGAATACTGGTTGCGATATGATATTCCGACGTTGCGCACCATCATTAAAGCACGTGCAACACATTGTGCAGTCTTATACCATTTCTTGTTATCGAGTGGCTCTTTTGGTGTGATAGTGAGCTTTGCTCGTATAGCAGAGTCCGTCCGATTGAAGATTTTTACTTGGTTATCTCCCACCTTCTTCCACTTCATCTTTAAGGCTTTTCCATGCTCATCTTTAGCCGAGAAGATCAATCGTTTCGTATTCTTTCCATGCGATACAACGATAGAAGTATCGGCTTTGAGGGTTATTTCCTGCTCAAAACTCTTCTTGTTCTTAGGCAGTGCTTTCTTCTTTTCATCGTCCTTCTCTTTCGCTTTCTGCTCCTTCTCCTTCTTCTTCTGTTCGGCTGTCATTGTCGGACGAGAGGGCTTCCTGGTTGTGTCCGATTGAACCGCTCATTCGTTTTCTTTAGGAAAGGAACATGGTTGTAAAGGCGTTCCATGTTGAAAGTCCCATTAATGTTTAAGGTCCTGTTACTTGTGATTGTGTTACCGAGCGAAGTACCATTATCAAGGTTAGCACCCCTTACCCATGTGTAAGTTGCATTATAACTAGCATCCGTATTCACCCAATCGAAGACAGGTAAAAGGTTAAGAGGTAACTGATAAGAGAGCGAGAAGTTCTGTTGGTAATCAAGCGGAGTACCAAAGTGCTTAATGCTTGTCCACACCGAATCCTTCCATGCTTGATAACGATCCGCATAGAGGTCTTTGTTAATAGGAGTGTATGGTTCTTCTATTTCCGCATGCGTTGCACTTTGGAAGTTCATGTGTAGGTTGCGCGTTAAGTCCCATCTCAATGCAAAGTCTCTGTTCCATAGGAACTGCTCATTAAACGTCAGTGGGAGGCGGTCATGACCTATCGACTCCATGTCACGTTCTTGTAGTTCGTAATAGTTGCGAACCATCTCTGTATTGAAGGTAACGTTCTGTGGCAACCAATTCAAGCCAAAGCGACGTAGGATCTCAAACCATTTTGAACGACTCTTGATCAGTCGTTTGAATGGCTCCCAAGTCTTGTAAACTGGTGTCCAGTTATAGTTCAATGCCCCACGCCAGTTGTCTTCATTCTCATAGACAGTCGTTTCTCCCGATGTGTGAGAGTGTGAATGGCTATACGAGAAAGAGAAGTTTGCGGGGTCGTATGGCATAGGGTGATTCTTTGTCTGTATGTCAACACGCACATTCGATAGCGATAAGTTCGTTGTCAATCGTTTGGTAATTGCAATCGACTTAATCGAGTCTTTCTCCTGCTTGTTACTAGCTCCTTCGAGTGCATCCCCCAGTTCCATATCGGTGTCGAGTGGGTTATATTTAGGTCTACTTTCGCTCTTTGTGATACTATAATATAATGGTGCAGAGACCTTCGCCTTGTCTGGGAACAGTTTACCTAGTTCCAAACTCGTAGTGACAGACACGTCAGTCTTCGTTTCTTGTTGCCGTTCATTTACCCCCTGTTCTAAGCCTCCAAAGCCGTCAGTACTATGGCTTGCGTTGATATCAACACTACCGAAATCGGACAACTGGACGTTCAACTGTCCTCTTGCAGCCCATCCACCCTCGTTGTTAAACTCCTTTAGACGCAACTCATTGACCCACACTTCACCACTCTTCTGGCTGCTGGAAAGGTTGCGCACACCGATAATCATAGTCTTAACCTCACCCAGTGTTGGGTTACCCATGATACTTACTTTGTTGGCAGGGTGGTCAGTGTCATAGACAGAGAAGACGCGGTTGAAACTAGCTCCACCAGTTCCACGTGCCTTGTTACGCTGCTTCTTGACAGAAGTGAGTAGGTGCAAAGGTATATCCAACATGTTCTCTATAGGCCAAACCAGCCGTTGATCCTGTGGGAGATACATGTCGTAATCACTTTTTGGAGCGGTTAGCTTCAATGGAATTTCATATTCGTAATAGTTGTTCTTATAGTCTGATCCCAATCGAATGAACACTGCCAACTGATCATCACCGAGGTTGGTTGTGTTCTGTTCGAAGGCATTTGCGTGTACAAACATCTGTAGACGCTTGTATTGGCGCAGGTCAAGTGTTGTGTTCTTATACACAGCTTTCGATTCACCCGAGCTTAGATTATTAACGACCAAAGATAGTGCTTGCTCGTTCTCCTCTACTAGTTGAGGCTGACTCGGATCCTGTCCTCGAATGATACCAGGCGGTAAGACATAGTTGACGGGAGTCTTATCTCCATTCTCTTCAAGGCTCACCGTACTCACATTCATCGTACCCGTATTGGGCGCACCTGTGGTTAAGTTCTGCTGATACTGACGCCATTTCCCACTGACAAGGTCGAATGTGGCAAAGCGGAGAACGATTGGTTTGCTGAAACCAGTGAGGAACATACGCATGAAGCGGATACTTGTAAAGTCGTTGATACCGCCCACGCGTTTCTGAAACTCCTCTAGTGGAATGCGGAAAAGATACCATGTGACAGGCTCCGAACCACCTTTTCGCAAGGATGCTGATGCCACTCGCTTGTCCACAATGAAGTTTTGTCCAACGTTGAGATCCTGTGGTCGAATGCTAACATGGTATTGGTAATACTTCTCGTATTCGTTCAGTGTATAGTCTTGGTTGATGTCCTCTACATCAGGAGTGGTCTTGTAAGACGTGTCATAACGCTCGTTATTGTTCTCATTGTCTGGTGAGTTACCTTGCGGATTGTTGATTCTTTTATAGCGTTCAAGTATCGATGCACGTTTACGATCCCAATCCGAACCACGGAAATAGTGGTAGTCATCATTGGCAGGGTCTGCCCATATAGAGTCAAACACAGCCTGATTGGTGTTGGCACGGGCTGCAGTAAGGAAGTTCTGATAGGCAGCAAACTGTCTTTCTTCTTCATCCGTTAAGCCATTGTAACCCACATCTTGCTTGGCACGACTGCCTGCTGACGTCGCAAAAGCATACGTGATGGTAGATTGTGTAGGGATTCGTCCCCACTGAGTAGTTGTCCATGAGTTGCTACCATCTACTGGCATACCACTCTCATAGAACTTCTTTCCATCCTTCAATATATCTTCAGACACCTCGCCGAGATCGATATAGAAGTCGCCACCATACTGGTTGGCATTAGCTTGTCGATTGGTATAGATGAACGGATCAAGCATCCAAAACTCCACATACTCGATGTTGGCTGTCTGGAAGTCGTTCGTGTCCAACTTACGCATCATACCGCCCCATGTTCTGTTAGGGTTGGTGAGGTGACCATTAATGTCAATATTAGGATTGAAGTTATAAGGACCTCGTTCTGCTGGATAGAAAGCCAGATTCAGTATTTGCAAGGTTGAGATGGAACCGCTATAGTTACGATCTCTGTTAGGGAAGACTTCGGTAATTGGAATCTCACGAACGTAGTGATTCGATAATTGTTCGAGGTCGCTTTTGATGTGACCAGGCGTTAGGGAACTACTACTACGTGTGAAGAGCGGGTCAATATTGTACCAAGCTAAGAGACTTCTGTTGTATCCACTCCTTAGAGTCGTCTTATCCGTTGCCTCGGAGAAGTCGGATGGTACGCTTGAAATCACCCATGATGTAGGTTGGCTAACATCGATAGCATTCTTCGTACCTTCAAAGTCATCAAGGTAAGACGCATGGTCTTGTGTACCCTTACTCTGCCCTGCCAACAACTGTGCGAACTCGGCAGAGAAGGTGATATATGATGGTTGAGTGACATGCAAGAAAGGTATCTTATTGAGCATGTTGGTCAACCACTGGCTCTCTTTCTTCCAGTTTAGATTAAGTCCCCAAATGGTGTTGTTGAGCGGTTCCGAACCCATATTCACCTTTGTGGTGAGTGGTTGTTCGGATAAGTGCATGAATGTTCCACCTATTTGGAAGTCCTTTGAGAAGTCATACTCCCAGTTTACTCCTATCATAGTCTTGCGCTCCTGTTGGTAAGCACTTTGACTTTCGAGGGAGACATTGACGGCAGTTCCTGCATCAATAATACTCTGGTTGAGGATTGTTACTTCTCCCGCACTGTAATCAACGCTGTAATCAGAACCTTCATTAAGCGTTACTCCACCAGCAGTAACCACCACGGAACCTTGCGGAACATTGTAGGCACCAAGCGAAATAACGTTTGCTGCCGTACCACGATATTGTCCCACGAGCATGAATTTATCCTTTTCTGCAATCTGCTTAGCGGTTGTCTTAGTTGAATTATATAGTTCCGAGAAAGTGTACTTATCGGCTATTGCAGCCGTAACCCCTTTATCAATAAGTTTCTTACGAAGCCCTGCGCCGAATGGTTCCGCTAGTGGGAAAAAGACGCGCCCATTGCTTATTGTGTATCCTTCTACATAATCGAAATAACCATTCGGATGCTGGTTGTTATTGTTATCTAATCGGTCGGCACCAAGCAACTTAATGATGGGTAAGCTCTTAACTTGTGGTTCGGGTATATAAGAAAGGTACACACCTGTCGTATCACTTTGATATTTAACATCAAGGCGGAACTTATCCTTCTCAATGTTAGTTGACAGGTAATAAACATTCTTCATCATCAATCCCCAGTTACCTTGACTAGGACTGTTATTGGTGTTCTTCAGCGACTTTACAAATAGAGCCTCATTGATATCGGTGCGGTCACTGGCAAATTCTCCCACTTGATAGGTCACTCCGCCGAATGTATATTCGTATGCAACGGCAAGCACCTGGTCGGTTTGTAGACCACTGCGAAGCGATATGTAACCCAAAGCAGGGTTTACGGTGTACTCCGAACTATTGAGTAGTCGGGCATTAGCAATCTTCTCGTAGTCATTACCACCCACAAGTCCTGCACCATCCAAGATACCTGTCACTTGATCAATATTGCGTGCAGCAGGGTAACCTTGAGCGATAGTGTTGTATTCTGTGTTTGCGTTGTTTGTTGGTACTTGACCAATTCCTGTACCCCAAAGATCCGTTCGGCTCACTCGTTCATTCTCTCCTAAATCGGTGAGAGCAACGATATTACGAGTGTTACTTGTCGTTCCGCTCTTGTTTGTTACCCACACTTCAACACGGTTGATAGTGATACCTGTCTTCAGATTAGGCAATGATTTCATTGCTTCATCATAGTGATCTCGGAAGTATTGAGATAAGAAGAAGTGACGGTTCTCTTCGTATTCTGCGGCATCAATCTCAAATGGTGTCAACTGCTTCCCACCCCTAGAACTAACGCTCTTATTCGAACTCTTCTTTTGAGATAACACCGTTTGTAACTTCAATTTACCGAATTGCATGTCGGTGCGAATGCCGAATAAGGCCGAAGCTCCTTGCACAAGAGAGTTGTTAGAAGGGAATGTTACGTTACCACCCTCAACCAGTTTGATAATCTCATCCTCCTTTCCTTCATACTTCAACTTGAAGTTCTGCGTGTCAAAGTCAAATGTCGCATCAGTGTTGTAATTGAGGTTCATGTTCACTTTATCGCCCACTTTGCCATTGACGTTGACGTTAATTTTCTCGTCAAAGTTCATCGCTGTGGTCTTACGATTGCGTATTGGCAATGACGGATTATCAATGCTTTTGAGCGTCGCACCGAACTTCAGCTCTGCAGTTCCTTGTGTTTAATACGTACACCACCTGGTCCAAAGATCTTCTCAGCCGGTCCTAACGAGAAGTGCATATCGGTGAAGTCGAACTTCTCCTTGCCCTTTTCGCGTAGTATCTCTTGGTTCTTTGAGCGATAGTAATCCGTGAAACTGCGTTTCTCTGTCCACTTCCGATACTCTTCAGGTGTCATCATTATTGGTGCCATCACGTATGTATCACCAATCTTGTTACCTATGATATACCGATTGAGCGAGTCGTTATACTCCACCGTTTGTCGCATGTTCTCGGGGCGGATGAGATCGGTAGAGTTCTCCCTTAGATCATCATAAGTAATAGGGGAAGTGCGCTGCACTTTCCATCTTGGATGCAGTAGAGAGTCAGGGATCTTCTCCTCATCTATCTCCACCTCAATCGGTTTCTTCTTCTTGATTGTATCGTTTTGTGTTACAGAGAAGATACTCTTTATCGGTGCAAAAGATAGAGCCATACGTCCCCAGCTTAGTAGTGTGACACTACCAAGAAGCATGATAATAATGAGGAATATGTAATGTTTTCTTTTCAAGAAGACGAGTGATTGAAAGCCTCCCTAAGCTCCTTTACGGAGAAACGTGTAGGCTGCTATGTGTGATGAAAGGCGTTTGTAAGCGGTAATCACGCCCCTCCCTTTGGGGGAGGGGATGGGGGAGGGGCTTTTTTACTTAATCATCTTCAACGCCAACTTAACCACCTGTTCCACAGGAAGGTCAGGTTGTTCGGTAAGGATACTCACGACAACCTTTGCAGAAGGAGCTGGTGAGAAGCCAAGCATAGTGAGTGCGCTAACGGCCTCATCCTTAATCCCTGCATCAACAGCAGGTGTACCAGGAGTGTTGCTAACATGCAACTCGTCAGCAATACCACTTTGCATGATCTTATCCTTGAGATCGACTATAATGCGTTGAGCAGTTCGAAGACCAATACCCTTAACTGTCTTCAACATCTTCTCGTCCCCATTGGCAATTACGTTGCAAAGTTCGGCTGGTGTCAATGAAGAAAGAATCATTCTAGCAGTGTTCGCACCTACTCCGGATACCGTAATCAACAATCTGTAAAGGGCTCGCTCCTGCTTGTTTGCAAAGCCGTATAGCGTGTAGTTGTCATCGCGTCCACCAGTCATAATGGCCTCATGAACATATAGTTTGACAGCTGTTTTGCCCTGTATTGCACTATAAGTATTCAGTGAGATATTCAGTGCGTAACCCACACCATGAGCCTCAACGACAGCCATGGCAGGTGTTAACTCTGCCAGTTCGCCTTTGATATATTCAATCATAATCTAAAATAAATATGCCTTTTTCGGGCATGGAAATTCTGTATATACGTCCTTAATAACGTTTTCTTCCTTTGTTTATTGTTATGAAAGAGTGTAATTAATAACTATAATTTCGTATTGAAAAGGACATAACGTAGGTGCATATTATCTATGAATACGAATAAAGGAAAGGCTCTTCTTCATTTAAAGGGGGCGTTTCTTTGCACTAAAGAGAGCCTTCCTTTGTTATGAAGAGAGGCTCTCTTTGTAGAATGGAGAGAGAACTTAATTAAATTACTAAAACTTGCTTACGCAATAAGTAAGTGTAAGGCAGAGAGAAAGAGTGTATTATAAAGAAGATATAGAATAGTGTTAAAAAGGGGTCGAAGACGATACTTATTAGCAAATAAAAAGCTATTTTTGCAGAGAAAAGTAGTTCAATAACATAAAAGGTAAGAAATTATGAAGAAGATTAGAGCAGCTGTGATTGGTTATGGAAACATTGGTCAGTATAGTGTTCAGGCCTTAGAAGCAGCAAAGGATTTCGAGATTGCGGGTGTTGTAAGGCGTCAAGGTGATAAAGACAAGCCCTTAGAATTGACTCCATACGAGGTTGTTGACGACATCACAAAACTGAAGGATGTTGATGTTGCCATCCTTGCTACTCCAACAAGAAGTTGTCCAGAGTATGCCGAGAAGATTACGGCTTTGGGCATTAATACCGTCGACTCTTTGATATTCATGGTTCCATATTGGACTATCGCACGAAGCAAATGGAGAATAACAAGCGTACTAACACTGTGAGTGTTATCTCTGCTGGATGGGATCCGGGCTCTGACTCTATCGTAAGAGTACTAATGGAGAGCCTCGCACCAGAGGGTCTTTCTTATACAAACTTCGGTCCTGGTCGTTCTATGGGACACTCTGTTGTGGCTCGTAGTAAGCAGGGCGTTAAGGATGCATTGTCGATGACTATACCTTTGGGAGAGGGTATTCACCGCCGCATGGTATATGTTGAACTAGAAGAAGGAGCCAACCTTGAGGATGTAACAAAGGAACTCAAGGCCGACGATTACTTTGCTCATGACGAGTTGCATGTGTTTGCTGTACCTAGTGTTGACGCCTTGAATGATGTTGGTCATGGCGTTCACATGACCCGTAAAGGCGTTAGTGGGAAGACACATAACCAGCATTTCTCATTCGATATGAATATCAATAACCCTGCACTTACAGCTCAGGTGCTTGTCAATGTGGCACGAGCTAGTTTCCGTTTAGCCCCTGGTTGCTATACAATGCCAGAGATTCCGGTCATCGATATGCTACCCGGTAGCCGTGAAGAGATTATTGCGACTTTGGTTTAAGGGTATTAGCTTTATTAGCCTTATTAGCCCAATTAGGCTAATAAGCCCAATCATCTTCCCCCCTAATAATGGCAACCAATGTTGGTTGCCATTATCTTTTTAGGTAATATATTGACGTACAAAGGCTTTTATTTTGTACTTTGCACTCTGTATGAGAACATTCCAACATAAAGTGACAATAAATGATATAGGAGCGATACTAGTGTTTGGTCTTGGTGCATTCTTCTGTTTGTGGCATCGAACCAGTAGTGTGATGGTAGTCTTAGGGTTCGTTCTTATCGTGGTAACTCTTCGTGCTGTCGACCGTGCTATACATACCAGTTATGTCCTTACTGACGATGATCAATTACGCATTAAGACGGGACGTATCGGACAAACAAAGTCTATTTCTATCAGTGATATCCGGTCACTTGGGAAGCATCCCTTTGCTTTTCACATTGGACATTATATATTAATTGAATTGGTAAATGGCAATACCATTAGCGTACAACCTGATAATGTCGACTCGTTTCAGGCTGTACTTACCAAACGAATGATAATGAGAAAGGACGAAGAATGAAGTTAAGATATTTATCGGCATTGGTTCTTTGTGTCGTATTGAGCCTACAAGTTCATGCGCAAGTATATCTTGATAGTACAGAGATAGCCAATATCCTGCATCCCAAGGCGGTTGTTGTTCAACCGAAAAGTGATGATGTTGATGAGGAAGAAGACGAAGATACAGATAGCATTATACCGGCTTTCTCCACTGATAGCCACCTCTCTTGGAAGGAGAATATCACGAATCGTTTGGATGGAATCATGCGTAGTCCGCTCCTTGAAACGGTGCAGGCTTCGGTCATGGTATGGGACTTAACTGATGATGTTCCCGTCTATCAGTTCCGTGAGAAACTCCATCTTCGCCCCGCCTCTACGATGAAGTGTGTCACAGCTATTGCTGCTTTGGATAAGTTAGGAGCTGATTATGATTTCAAAACACGCATTTACTATACAGGAACAATCAATGACTCTACGAAGGTTCTACACGGTGATCTCTATTGCTTGGGAGGTATGGATCCGATGTTGTCATCCAGTGATCTGTCGGCGATAGCAGACTCTATTCGACAGTTGGGGATCACTCGCATTGAGGGAAATGTTTATGCTGATCTGTCGTTCAAAGACAAAGATAGACTTGGAGAAGGGTGGTGTTGGGATGATAAGAATCCTGTTCTGACACCCTTATTGGTCAATCGAAAGGATGATTTTATGGACACTCTTCTTCGCAAACTACGCAATGTTGGCATATCAGTCGATGGTTTCACCGATGAACGACAAGTTCCCTCTAATGCGTCATTGATCGTTACCTATACTCATTCTATACGTGAGGTCTTACACAGAATGTTAAAGGTCAGCGATAATCTCTATGCAGAGTCTATGTTCTACCAGTTGGCTGCGAGCGGTGGAGTTCGTTGGTGTTCTGCTAAGCAAGGGAGGAACTATGAGAATGCACTCTTCGCTCGTCTCGGGTTGAATCCACGTGATTATAATGTGGCAGATGGCTCTGGCTTATCTCTTTATAATTATGTAAGTGCAGAGTTAGAGATCCAACTCTTGCGTCATGCTTATCGCAATCAAGAGGTTTACAATGCCTTATTTGAATCCCTGCCAATCGCTGGTGTTGATGGCACACTGCGTAAACGTATGCGGGGAACAAGTGCTCAAAACAACGTGAGAGCCAAGACTGGTACAGTGCGAGGAGTTAGTTCCTTGGCTGGTTACCTCACCGCTTCTAACGGGCATTTGATATGTTTCTCTATTATTAATAATGGTGGAATGACCCATTCACCAATGCGTCGTTTCCAAAATAAGATATGTGTGGCATTGTGCCAATAACCCTTCATTTAAATGCAAATAACTATGTTGCCGAAACTTCCTCACCACTTATTGAATGATGCATTAGAGCAGATTCGCATCTTTGTAGAGAATGTTATCCTATCATTGGGAGTGCATGGTCATGCCGTTCCTGTACTGCGTCATGTGTTGTTAACAGTGGTAGCTCTATTGCTGGCACTCGTTGCGGAGCTTATTTGTAGGTATGTCTTTGTACCTTTAATACTGAAGATTGTAAAGCGAACAGAGGCTAAGTGGGATGATGTAATATTTGATTATAAGGTCTTGAAAGTGGCCTGTCGCATTGTTCCAGCCCTCGTTATCTGGAAGTTAATGCCGCTTGTTTTCTATCAAATACCCGTTGTTCAAGAGGCTTTGGCACGTCTAACAGCGGTCTATCTCACCATTGCTACAACCCAACTCGCTGTTGGTATCATTAATAGATTGCGTTATTTGAATACGAAACCAGGTAATTCTACGAGCCAATACCTCAAGTCTTTCTGTGGAGTATTGAAGATATTGACCATCTTTATAGCTGCTATTGTGGTTGTGGGAATACTCATCAATCGCAGTCCAATGACCCTTCTTGCTGGTTTGGGAGCCACATCTGCTATCTTGATGTTGGTATTTAAGGACACAATTGATGGTCTTGTCGCTGGAGTTAGGCTCACCAGCAACGAGATGATACACATTGGAGACTGGATAACATTGACCGATGGGAGTATAGATGGTACTGTTCAAGACATCACCCTTACCACGGTTAAGGTGAAGCAAGGCGATAACTCTATTGCAACTGTATCTCCGCAGACACTCGTCAACGGCACTTTCCTCAACTGGAAAGATATGTTAGAGGGGGGAGGACGTCGTGTGAAGAAGGTCGTTTACTTTGATGTTCGCAGTATAAGAATTGCTGATGATAATCTCAAGAAGAACCTTCTTGCAAAGGGATATGTCAAGGAGGAGGATTTGAAGGGAGATGTAATTAACATCGGACTCTTCCGTCATTACATGGAACATTACCTATCCAAACGAGAAGATGTAAACCCTAAGATGACTTTACTCCTGCGTCAATTAGATGCGACACAGGCGGGAGTTCCTATCGAGTTTTACTTCTTCTTATCTAATAAGGATTGGGTTCCTTATGAGCATTCAACGTCAGATATTCTCGAACACGTTTATGCCTATGCGCATGAGTTTGGCTTAAAGATCTATGAACAGAACCCTGTTCAATAATGGAGAGGGCTTCTAACAGGTAACTTCCGAAAGCCCTTCTGAAGGTGGATATACACCTACTTGAGTTACTGGAAGTATAAGATAAGGAACAGACAAATGCGTCTGTTCCTATTTTGTTTGTAGTGTTTAATAACTCACCTCTACGGCTGTTGGGAACACACGATAGGGGTCGTAATATTCCACACAACTATTTATCATGTCTTTTAGATTAGCCTTTACAACACCTTGAAAAGCCTTCTTTCCGTTGATGATTACTGTCACCTCTTTGTTAAGATTTACCAGTTTATCATTGAGATAGATACGTAGTTTCCCTCCTTGAGCCGCCGAGTAAGAACGATTAAACTTCATTTCTATGCCCCATTGTGGCTCTTTCTCGGTTGTTGTATAGCGTACATCTTGTATGCTAAGGGTAATCACGTTCCCTTGAATAGACATATCATAATAGGTGCGAAGGGCTGATGGACGCTTCAAAACCTGTAAGTTGTAAAAGCCTGAACGATGCCTTCCATCCATCTCAAAGTCCTCCCATAGCACCGTCTTAGGGTATGGATTCCTAACGAATTGGCGCAACCATGGTGTGGTGAGTCTATAGTCTATGTGGTGTTGCATACCGGGTAGGAGCTGTACACGATGGCGGAAGATAGGCTGTTGGTCAGCGGAGAGTGGACGAGAGAGTTGCGCTGAATCGAAGGCAACCTGCGTGTAATGGGTTAAGATGTTACGATAGAATCCAGTGTCATCAGCACCTGTTAAGAATGAAAAACCTATATTGGCACAATTCTCAACTGGCGCATTCTTCAATGGTTCTCCACCAGCCATCGGACCTGCTGCAGCCCAATAGTCGGCATAAAATGAGGCTAGTCGTTGACTTCCGTAACCGCCTTCTGATATGCCAAAGACATATATTTGGTTAGCATTGACAGCTCCTTCTGCGAGCGACTGGCGGATGAGTTTCTCCCAAGCAAACTGCTTGGCAAGTTGCCACCAACGATAGTATTCGCCCTCATTGGGTATCTGTGGGATGAAATAAGACGATGGCGAATCATTGAACGACTTGGCAAGTAAGATACCATTCTGCCATTCCTGTGCCTTTGGTCCAGAGCCATGTAGATAAAGAAAGAGCGGTAGCGGCTTATCACTTGTACCTTTCGTTCCATAGTAATAAGGCATTTTTGCGTTAGACTCTAGGCCTTGTGGCAAGTCCCATGACGCCTGATTAGCATTTTGTAAAGGCTCTGCAGGAATGAGTTTCTGCTCCTTCAGTGCCCGATTAGCTGCTTGCCAAGCCTTCCAAACCATCTCTTGATAGTGAGGAATATCCTTGTTTTTGATGCTTTGTTGTAGGTGGGTTACACAGGTAGGGGCATTGGTGAAAGCCTTTCGGTCAGCCACTTCCGTGGTCAGTTGAGTGTTTAATGCTTGCTGGAAATAACTCTCCACGTCCTTTTCTAAGTTCGTTGATTGTGCCTGCGCACCGACAGATAAGGTGAGAGCTAAGGTGATTGTGGATGCGAAACGATTGAATGGTATCATAGTTAATAACGTTGTTTGTTCAGATTAATAAGTATTGTTTTGACGGCAACAAATATACACATTAAATCTTAGATAGCGTGTTTTATCTTCGTAGTTTTTTGTTTTGTGCTGTGTAGCGAGGCAGTGCTTCGTTAGCAACGGATAGGAGACAGTAAAGAAGGAGAGGCTTTCTTCAATAGGAAGAAGGCGTTTCCTTGCTGCGAAGAGGGCGTCTCTATCAATGCAAGAGAGGCTTTCTTTGATTGCTGATATAAGATTTGTCTTATTTAACGGAAGCCTACTTGTAATATAAAAGATTTGTCCTATCTTTGCAATCAAGTCATGTGTCTATGCCAATAATAGGTTTATACCTATGGGATAGATATTCGATAAATCCTTAACAAACATCTAATAATCAACCTAAAGTTTATGACTAAGAACCGAGTTCGAAGCTTATTTTTTATGATTTGTGCGCTGTTTATATGCTTATCAGCCCATGCACAGAAGTATCGTTATCAAGTGAATGGATTGGTGCAAGACGCTATTACGGGAGAAGGAATGCCTGTGAAGTTATACTTGATGACGGCGGATAGCATTGTGATAGATTCTGTTTCGACCGAAGCAGAGCAGAATCCAGAGAGCGGCGAGACGCTTTATTCTGGCGAATATTCCTTTCCTGGTGTTATAGAAAAGGGTCATTACATTGTTCATGCGGTGTCAGAAGGGTATCAAGATGCCTACATGAATTGCGAACTGAAGAGCAAACGCGAGTTCTATATACCTGTGAGAACCATCTATATGTATAAGGTGCACAAGTTAAAAGAGGTCACGGTGAAGGCGACAAAGCTGAAGATGGTCATCAAGAAAGATACTATCGTCTATAATGCCGATGCGTTTAATCTGCCTGAAGGGAGTATGCTGGAGACCTTAGTGGCACGCTTGCCGGGGGCGAAACTGACGAAGGATGGACAGATATATGTCAATGGCAAGTATGTAGAGAGCCTATTGGTCAATGGCAATAACTTCTTCTCTGGTAACCCAATGATGGCTTTGGAGAACCTGCCAGCCTACACGGTAAGTAAGATAAAGGTGTTCAATAAGGCTGGACAGAAGTCGCAGATGATGGGACAAGACATGGGCGACAAGGTATATACAATGGATGTACGACTGAAGAAGGAGTATGCTACGGGCTACATGGGCAACTTTGAGGCTGGAGCAGGTACTCAACATCGTTATATGACACGTGCTTTTCTCATGAAGTTCTCCGATAAGGAGCGTATCGGGACATACTTTAGTATGAACAACCTAAACGATAATCAGCGGGCAAGACTTGATGGGGAATGGTCGCCGCAGGATGTTTCTGACGGACTAACAACGACGAAGACGGCTGGACTCTCTTATATGCGCCCCTGGGTTCACCGATCTCTTGGTTTCAAAGTGATGTCACTTGGGAGCATACGAACGATAATTTAGTAACGAAGACGAACACACAGACCTTCTTACCTGATGGTGACTCCTATCGCAAGGCGGTGTCGAATATGAGGAATAGTAGTACGTCGTGGCAAACAACCAACCTGTTAATATTGCAGGAAGATGCCTATTATGTGACATCGAATCTGGCTGCATCTTATAAGAAGAAGACGGGTTGGGGACTGGATAACCAGCGTGACTCGGTACATAATTCATTGTTGAGCCGACTGATGGAAAGCCAGAGTAACGATGTAAAGCACTACGGTTTCACATTCGATAATAGTGTGGGATGGAAGGTGTTAATGAGTGATATGTTCGGAGTAACAGGTCAGGTGTATTACACTCGAGACCTGAGTCGCTCATTATTATCGTCCGACTTGCAATACCCAACGGCTGCCTTGCCTGCAGATAAGCGTGTGCGCTATCTCAATACACCGAATCAGAACCTCAAGCTAACGGCTGGCTTGCATTATATATGGAACTATCGCAACCGCAGCGTGATACCTGAATACAAGTACATCTATAACTTTAACAAGACAAATAACCTCCTTTACCGACTCGATCGGATAGGTGCTGGACCTTACTCACTCGATAATCTCCCACCATCAACAGCCTTGATGATGGCGGGCGCATTGGATGGTAACAACACTTATGAGTATCGCGAGCGTCGACATGAGCACCTCTTCAATCTTTCTTATTCGTCATTAAAGAGCCTACTCTTCGGTGCCGAGTTCCGTGTGGGAGTACCCATTCGCCTCTTGCATGCCAGTCTGAACTATGAACGAATGGGGATGCAGCACATCAGTCGACAGCGGACATTCTTCGAACCTATGCTCTCTTTGGAGAAACAAGGTCAATGGTCAGTGCGCATGGGGATGAGTTCGGACTTCCCCGAGATGCCGCTTCTTACTACTTACCGAGACGATAGCAATCCGTTATATGTGCGTGAGGGCAATAGTAAGTTGCGTGATATTCATAAGTACTATGTGACGGGTAATGTGACATTCCGTGGTCAGCACCAACAGAGTATCAGCCTAAGTGCGAGTTATAATCAGACGGATAACGCTGTAGCATACGGTCTGCAATATGATAAAACGACCTCCGTTTCGCACATCCTACCCGTTAGTGTGAATGGTAACTGGCATATTAATGGTAGTTTCAACTTCACACGTGCATTGGATAAGAACAATCGGTTGACGATTGATAACAACTTCGCAGCAGAATATAGGCACTCGGTGGATATGGCACAGACGCTGGGTAGCACAGGAAACGAGCGTAGCATAGTGGGGAATGTGATACTCGATAACACATTGAAGTTGAATTATCGAGCTAATGACAATGCAGAGGTTGCTTTGCACGGAAGCGTGAAGTATTACTCAATCACTAGCAAGCGCACAGGCTTCGAGGCTATTCATGCAGGTGACTATAACGTGGGACTGAATACGACCTTAGCACTTCCTTGCCATTTCCAGTTGGTCACTGACATGACAGTCTTTATGCGTCGAGGCTATCAGCAAGCAGAGATGAACACGTCAGACTGGCTCTGGAATGCACAACTCACACGTTCCTTCTTCAACAATCATTTGTTGGCTAAGTTGCAGGCGTTCGATATACTCCATCAGTTAAGGAGTACAAGCTATGCCGTTAATGAGCAAGGGCGCATGGAGACTTGGCACAATAGTATTCCCCGATATGTGATGTTCTCTCTCGCATGGAAGTTCAATGTCAATCCAAAGAAGAAGTGATCATGCACTTGCTTACTATCTAATCACGTGTCCTCTTACCATCTAATCACGTGCTATCTATCATCTAATCGCGTGCTATCTACCATCTAACAAAGAAAGGTCAGGCTATGTTTTAGCCTGACCTTATTGTTTGTTGGAACGTTACAGATGCCTATTCGGGCTGCATGATACCATTCACGCCTATACTTAGAACGCCCTTCACGCCTTTGAAGTAGGCTATGGCTTTGTCAATATCCCATCCTTCGCGCACCTTAATCGCTACCCCGTTAGATTCCTTGTATTTGTAGAGCACCGTACATGCGCTCGTCTTGATCGCCTTCATCAGTGGTTTGCTGCCCTTCTTCTTATCGAAGAAAATAACCAACGTGTAGCTTGCCAGTGCAGGAGCAGATCTTACTTGCGATGTCGATTCAGCCTCTCCCTCACCATTCATAATCCGTTCCTTGATAGGGCATTGCGCCATTGCTGCGGTTGATTGAACCAACAGGAAGCCCATTAATAATAGGCTTGCTTGCATATATCTCTTCATATTTTTTCCTTTTAATTATGTGCTGCAAAGATAGAGATAATTTCGCATATCACCATAAAAGTGTATGTTTTATTTCGCTCTTGAGGTTGTTATAGACTATTGGTTCTAATAACTTCTTTTGAGGGAAGAGCTGTGAAAGGCGGTTCAAAACAGCTAATGAAGGCAACCTAATAGACAATTTTGTTAGAAGAAAAGCAACTAAGCTGTTGTTATGGATTCCTATTAATGAGTGTTCTTATATGTGTTTTTCAATGAGGTAGATAATGTTATTCAACTAATTTGACTGCACTATCTAGTTAATTGGGACGACTTCATCCAACTAATTGGATGTAGCTGTTTTATAGTGTAAACCTTAGAATCTCATGGCTGCTTTGGTACCAATAGTCAGTGTGTGAATGTACTCTTTGTTCTTTATGCTGTATGGTGGCTGTATATTGTGATCGGCAAATATGCCAAAGGCGAAATGCTTTCTTATATGATAGTTAATACCTAAACCTGTTCCAATGCCCCATCCAGTATTTTTCGGAATATTTATATTATTGATTATTGTATTGTAATAATAGGTAAACGTTGCTAGCAGCTTTGTATCAAGCGTCCATCTAAGCGTTAGTGGAAGCGAGAAATAAGGTCCAATGCTGAAGTTATCGAAGTTGAACGTGTTGTCTTGTGTTTCAGTGTCGTTAATGATAAGCTGTATGTTTGAGAAAGTTGAACGCCCACCAATACCTATATACTGATTGAAGAAGTAGGCTCCTTCAACACCAAGGACGGTTCCCACTGATGTTTGAATGGTTGTGTTATTATTGATATCAAACTTACTTAGAGGGATATTAAAGCCCATATAGAGGTTGAAGAATGAAGGGTTGCTACGTCCTAGTTGTTCCTCCTCTTGTAACTTTTGGAAGTTTAATCCCCTACCTCTCATGAAAGCATCAGTTATCCAATATCCGAACTCTGTTGACAGAATACCAAAGCCAGCTCCAACCATGACATCACTGAGCCAATGCTTGTTATTCGCCATACGCATTAGTCCTGTTGCAGTTGCTATGGTATATGCCCCAACACTCACCCATGGAGAGATGTGCCCATACTCCTTGGATAGCATAGTGGCAGTCATAAAGGCGGTCGCAGTATGTCCTGAGGGAAAGCTCTGTTTATTGCTTCCATCAGGTCGGGTTACATTGGTTGTATATTTGAGTCCTTGTACCACCCCTGTCATCAAAGTAATGGTGATGGCATCGCTCATAATCATCCTTCCCCATGAGGACCTGCTTGGCACTCCTGCTGCCTTCAAGCCGAGCATGACAGCCGCTAGTGCTATCTGTGTGTAATTGTCGAGTTTATAGTCGAACTTAGGCATGAAGTCATTCCTTAGTACTCGGAACTTATCGTCGAAATGTTTTTTTCGAGTAACCCCATAGCTATCATTGGGACGCCTAGATAGGTAGCTTTGAAACCAGCGTCGCTGTTCGAAGTTATCCATCTTAGTCTGAAGCGATGGTTGGATAATTGTATTTTTGTTCGGTTTGTAAGCTATCGTTGCTGATAACAAATAGTGTGTCTGCTGTTTCGGAATACCCATACATTGAAACAAAGAAAAAGAAGATATAACAGTAGAACTGATTTAACTCTATTTGTTGGGTGTTTGGATAGTTCTTTCATTATCTTGGAGCTTGTTTGCTGGCAATATTATTATGCTGTTATAGAAATTAATTAGTTATATAATAAAGATAAGGAGGATGTGTCGAAAATGTAATGACACATCCTCCCGTTAGACGTTTCTTGTGTGTTAATCGTTATGCTTCAGCAGGTTCATCGTCCGTAGCCTTGAAGTTAGCAAGGTCTGCTGGGTCGAATGACTTGATGTAAGAAGCGTGACCAATCACCTCTTCCTCTGCCATGCGAACGAATACATTAGCCGACTTCTTGAATAACTCTGGTGCCTTAGAAGCATCTTCTATCAAGAGTAGCGAACCGATGATATCGGCTGTCATATTGTACAGACGGCGAGCAAGGAAGTCGTGGATATCTTGGTTATCGTAAGCATTTACCCTCTCGATTGACTCCTCGTAAAGCTCAACGAGACGAGCAACACGATCGCGCAAAGCCTTCATGCAGTCGCAAGCGAGTTCGCCCTCGAGCATCTCCTTCATGATAGAAAGGTAGGTGCCGTTGGTGATGTAACGAATAGCAGCTACTACCTGGAGTTGCGTTGTACCCTCATAGATAGAGAAGATACGCGCATCACGATACAAGCGTTGGCACTTGTACTCCATGATGAAGCCGGAGCCTCCATGGATAGAGATAGCGTCGTAAGCAGTCTGGTTAGCGTATTCAGAGTTGATACCCTTGGCGAGCGGAGTGAAAGCGTCAGCCAGTCTTGTGTACTTCTTCATCTCTTGACGCTCCTCTGGAGTGAGCTTCTGGTCACGAGCGATATCCTCCAATGCCTTGTAGATATCAACGTAACGAGCCGTCTGATACAATAGCGAACGACCTGCGTCGAGCTTAGCCTTCATGCGAGAGAGCATATCGTAAACCGCAGGGAAGGTGATGATCTTCTTGCCGAATTGCGCACGTTCCTTTGCGTATGCCAATCCTTCGTTGTAAGCCTCCTGCTCAAGGCCAACCGACTGAGCGGCTATGCCGAGTCGAGCACCATTCATCAATGCCATAACGTATTTGATGAGTCCCATGCGTGTGTTGCCACATAGTTCTGCTTTTGCATTCTTGTAAACAAGCTCGCAAGTAGGCGAACCATGTATACCGAGCTTGTTCTCGATGTGACGCACATCAACGCCTCCATTGCGCTTATCGTATATGAACATAGACAAGCCACGTCCGTCTCGTGTGCCTCTTCCGATCTGGCGAGGACGAGGTGGATATCAGAATCACCATTGGTAATGAACCGCTTCACACCATTCAGTCGCCAGCAGTTCTCCTTCTCATCGAAGGTAGCCTTGAGCATAACGCGCTGGAGGTCGGAACCAGCATCTGGTTCGGTGAGGTCCATTGACATGGTTTCGCCTGCACAAATGCGTGGGATATAGCGTTGGCGTTGGTCGTCATTACCGAACTCGTAGAGCGTGTCGATACATGACTGCAGTGACCAAATGTTTTGGAAGCCAGCATCAGCAGCAGCAATAAGCTCTGATAACATAGAGAATACAACGTTAGGAAGGTTCAAACCACCATATTGGCGTGGCATTGATACGCCCCATAAACCAGCTTGACGAGTGGCTTGGATGTTCTCAAGCGTCTTACTTGCATAGTGCATGCGGTTATCAATGAGGTGTGGACCTTCTTGATCGACAGCTTCAGAGTTTGGGTGCGATGATGTTCTGCTGTGATGTCTCCCGTAATATCAAGGATACGCTTGTAATTCTCAATAGCGTCCTCGTAGTTTACTGGTGCATCAGCGTGTTTAGCGGCATCAGCGTAGTTACGCTCCTTCAATTCTACAATGCGTTTCATCAATGGATGATTCAAGTGAAACGCTATTTCTGGGTGGTCAGTATAATAATTTGCCATGATAAAAATGTAAAAGCGGCCCTTCCCCCTTGCCCTTCCCCCGAAGGGAGGGGAGTAGAATGTACTGATTCTTACGGTTAGGGGACTCTTTTTATTCGTTGTTTATAAATTCGGTTATTTGTTCCGTCACATTATCAATGTCCGTGTATATCTCTTCATTAGTGAATCTAAGCACATTAAAGCCCATTTCATTAAGGTATTCTGTTCTTGTTTCATCGTCTACCACTTGTAGCGGTTGCTTATGGTAAGCCCCATCTACTTCTATGACTAAGTTTTGAGAAAGACATACAAAGTCTACAATGAAGTCACCTATTGGATGTTGTCTTCTGAAGTGGCAATCACCCCTCATACCTCTTAGCTCGTTCCAAAGGATACTCTCTGCAAGCGTCATCTCCTTTCGATTCTCCTTTGCATAGTCCTTTAGAATGTGGTATCTATCAGGTGAAGCTGTCTTGTAAGTGCATTTCTTTCTATTTTCTTTAGTCATAGGTCAGTTGCATGGTAGTCAATATATAGGTTTTGATTTCGTGACAATAAGTATACAGCAGTAGCATTCCATGCTCCTTCCTCGCATTTTACTCCCCTCCTTCGGGGGAGGGGTAGGGGAGGGCCGCTTTGGGGCTACTTTTTACTTACTATTCTGCTTATAATACTTTATCAACTTAGGCACCACCTCCTCAACTGTTCCATTGATGACATAGTCGGCAATGGCATTGATGGGGGCGTCTGGGTCGTTGTTAATAGATATGATGATACCACTGTCCTGCATTCCTGCAATGTGTTGAATCTGTCCGGAGATACCACAAGCGATGTACACTTTAGGGTGAACGGTTACACCTGTCTGTCCAATCTGGCGATCGTGGTCTACCCAACCAGCATCAACAGCAGCACGACTAGCACCAACCTCACCATGAAGTTCCTTTGCGAGCTTGAATAGCAAGTCGAAGCCTTCCTTAGAACCAACACCATATCCACCAGCAACAACGATAGGAGAACCCTTCAAGTTGTTCTGTGCTGGTTCGACATGGCGGTCAATAACCTTCACAACATAGTCTACTTCGGGCACATATTTAGCAACATCTGGATAGACAACCTCGCCCTTTGCCTTACCCTCATAGAGTGCTTTCTGCATTACACCAGAACGAACCGTAGCCATCTGTGGACGGTGGTCTGGGTTGACAATCGTTGCTACGATGTTACCACCGAAAGCAGGACGAATCTGATAAAGCAGATTCTCATAATGCTTGCCAGCCTTCTTGTCATCATAGTCACCAATCTCTAGTTGTGTACAATCGGCAGTCAGACCACTAGTCAATGATGATGATACACGAGGACCGAGGTCACGACCAATCACCGTTGCACCCATCAAACAAATCTGTGGCTTCTCCTCTTTGAAGAGATTAACAAGGATGTCTGTGTGGGGTGCAGATGTGTAAGGGAATAGTCCCTCACCATCAAAGACAAAGAGCTTGTCTACTCCGTAAGGCAGAATCTGACCTTCCACCTTCCCTTTAATACCACTACCAGCAACAATGGCATGTAACTCAACACCCAATTCATTAGCGAGCTTACGACCCTTAGTCAATAGCTCCTGCGAAACCTCCTGTACGGTGGTCTCTTCTATTTCGCAATATACAAATACGTTGTTCATAGGTCTTACCCAATTATCTTCTCTCCTAATAGTTCCTTAACAAGTCCTTCAATATCCTCATCAGAGCCTGTTAGCGTCTGGCTCTCCTTAGCTTGAAAGACAATGTTCTGCACTGCTTTCACCTTTGTTGGCGAACCGCTAAGCCCGCATTGAGCTTCGTCTCCATCAACGTCAGCAACTGACCATTGGTTCAAAGTGAGGTAAGGACGCTCTTCGTAGAGGTTAGTCCAAGGCTCATTACCCTTGCGCTCCATAGGACAGGTAGCGTATTTGTACTTCATAACGAGCTTAGCATTACATGGGCGAGCAGGAGCTGCAGAACCGTTAACAGTAATCAGTACAGGCAATGGGGCTACAACCGTCTCAACACCACCATCAATATGACGGCGAATAGTTGCCTTTCCGTCTTCAACCTTTAGAATCTCTTCAGCGTAAGTAACCTGATTAAGACCTAACTTCTGTGCAACCTGTGGACCCACCTGTGCCGTATCGCCATCAATAGCTTGACGACCACCAATGATAATGTCTACATCTCCAATCTTCTTTACGGCTGTAGCCAAAGCGTAAGAGGTAGCCAAGGTGTCAGCACCAGCAAACTTGCGATCGGTAAGTAACCAACCGGTATCTGCACCACGATAAAGTCCTTGTCGGATAATTTCTCCAGCACGTGGAGGACCCATAGTCAAAATACCAACAGAGGCATCTGGGTCTTGATCCTTCAGTCGTAAGGCCTGCTCTAAAGCGTTTAGGTCTTCTGGGTTGAAGATCGCTGGCAGTGCTGCACGATTCACCGTGCCCTCAGCTGTCATCGCATCTTTACCCACGTTTCTTGTGTCTGGTACCTGCTTAGCAAGTACAACGATTTTCAAACTCATAGATATAAATGTGTGATTTAGAATTTCTTATTACGTGAGTGGTGGCAAAAGTACGTTTTTTTAGAATATAAGCAAATAAAAACTTCTAAAAAAACATCGAGCCTTGAAACCCTACTCAAAAAGTGCATAATAGAGTAAAAATAAGTCTCCTTCAGATAATGGAATGTGCTTTTAAGACGGAGTAGTTGATGGACTCATGTTATAAGTAATATGTTCTAAAGACAGATTAATATAGGTGCATGATATTATAAGTAATACGTGTTCCTACCATCGCCACCATCGTTACATTCCACCATATAGTTATCATCCTTTCATACTTTAACTTAAAGTAGCAAAGGACATAAACTTAGACGTCTTGAGGACTTTAACTTAAAGTACGAAGAGGGTTCAACTTAAAAAGAGGAAAAATAGGATAAGTTACATTTCAATGAAAAAGAAGATAAGGGAGAAGGACAGCTGTTAATTAGGTGAAAAGGAGTGTGATGTAATAAGAATATTGTATCTTTGCCGTTCTAATAGATGATTAATGAGTAAGCAAACGATGAAACATATATTTGTAAGAAACTCTATCTTCGCCTTATCATTGCTGGCTATTTCATGTCAGTCGGGCAAAGGAAGAGTTAGTTTGTCAGCTTTGGAGCACACTTTCAAAGATGTTCAAAGTGCAGAGCAGGCGGATAAGAACAATACGAATGAGGATAATGCAACAGAAGAAGAGACTAGTTCTTCCGCTAATGTTAAGGCTAAGAATGGATTAGAAATACCGCAGGGGAAGGCGAGAGTACCGTCTATTTTGCTTTATAGAGAAGGCTACACCGCATCCTACAATATAGATACGAAGACACCGAACTGGGTGGCATGGCACCTTACAGCTAATCATGTTGATGGTGCTGTAAAGCGTAATGGCGTGCAGTTCCATGCAGATGATGATGTGCCAGAACCTCGTGTGGATACTTACGATTATATGCGTTCAGGCTATGACCGAGGGCACATGTGTCCTGCTGGTGACAATCGATGGAGTGAGACGGCGATGGTACAAAGTTTCCTGATGACAAATGTTTGTCCGCAAGATCATGCTTTAAATAGTGGGTTATGGAACTCAATAGAAGAGCAATGTCGCACGTGGGCGAAGCGTTATGGCGATGTCTTTATTGTTTGCGGACCGATCTATTTCAAGCAGCCGCACAAGCGTATTGGTAATAATAAGGTGCAAGTACCTGAAGCCTTCTATAAGGTTATCTTGCGGCTGAAGCCTACTCCAAAAGCAATTGGATTTGTTTGTCGTAATACATCGGCTAAGGGTCATAAGAAGATGGAGTATGTAAACACTGTTGATGATGTGGAGCGTATAACTGGGATAGACTTCTTTCCAAAGTTGCCCGACGATGTTGAGCAGCGTGTAGAACGCCAAGCCGACCTATCAGAGTGGTAATATAAAAGGTAAGACACATGTATGATAGTTTAATGTATCAAATACTTCGCAACTTCCCGTTCGATCCGACCGACGACCAGATGTATGCCCTTGATGTCTTCGAACGCTTCATGACCGATAGCGATGAGCGTTGCGTGATGATACTCCGAGGTAGTGCTGGTACGGGCAAAACTGCCTTAGCAAGTGTTATTGTGCGCACGCTCTTGAACTTGCAATACAAGATAAGCCTTCTTGCACCTACTGGTCGTGCAGCCAAAGTATTCTCTTTAAACTCTGGTCAGCCTGCTGCTACCATTCATCGAAGTATCTATCGAGAGCGAACGTTTGCTGGATTGGATGGAAAGTTCAACCTTAATGCGAATCTCTATCGTAATCGTTTGTTCATGATAGACGAAGCCTCGATGATAAGTCTAACCTCTGTGAACTCCACCTTTGGGAGTGGTTGCTTGTTAGACGACCTCATTCAGTTTGTTTATAACGAACGCAACTGTCGAATGTTGCTGATTGGTGATAAGGCGCAGTTGCCCCCTGTGGGGGAAGCCGAGAGTCCCGCCTTGCGTACTGACGTGTTAGCTGCTTATGGCTTGAAGGTCTATGAGTGTGATTTGAATGAAGTTCTCCGTCAAAGCCAAGACTCTGGTATTCTCTATAATGCTACCATCATTCGGCAAATGATTACCCACGACCAAGCAACAGCACTACCCAAGATTCGCTTCAAAGGCTTTGCCGACATCTCAATCGTACCTGGCGACGAACTCATAGAAAGCCTTTCAACGAGTTATGCAGAAGTAGGAATAGATGAAACCATGGTTATAACACGATCGAATAAGCGTGCCAATATCTTCAATCAGGGTATTCGTAATATGGTCTTAGGGCGTGAAGAGGAATTGACAACGGGCGATATGTTGATGGTCGTGAAGAATAAGTATAAAGAGAAACAAGCGGAAGGTCTTTCCTTCATAGCCAATGGCGACCGTGCTATTGTGCGTAGTGTGTGCGCAATGTGCGGGAGCTTTATGGATTCCGTTTTGCCGATGTTACCTTATCATTCCCCGATTACGACAATACCGAGGAGGATATGATCGTCATCCTCGATACGCTCACAACAGAAGCACCAGCACTAACACACGAACAGAACGAACAACTCTTTCAACAAGTACTGGCAGATTATGCCGACGTACCACTGAAGTCTGATCGTATGAAGAAGATACGTGAGGATGATTATTACAACGCTTTGCAAGTGAAGTTCGGATATGCTATTACCTGTCATAAAGCACAAGGTGGGCAGTGGGCGCACATCTATCTTGACCAAGGCTATATGACCGATGAGATGCTAACTCCCGACTATATCCACTGGCTCTATACAGCATTCACCCGTGCCACGGAGCACCTTTATCTCGTTAATTGGCCGAAGACACAGGTGGAGGAAGCGTAAGAAAAAGGTGGTGGATAGGATTATTTAAGATATCGGTAGGCTGATACTAATATTGTATTAGTACCTTAGTGCACACAAGATAACAACCATTTATAAAGCAAATAACATGTACATTGAGAAGATCAAGTCGCCAGCCGACTTAAACCACTAAGTATAGAAGCATTAAAGATTGTAGCGGATGAAACTCGCCAAGCAGTATTGAATCGTGTTAGTAAGCATGGTGGACACGTTGGTCCGAACCTCGGTTTCGTGGAGGCAACGGTTGCTTTGCATTATGTATTCGATGCACCGAAGGATAAATTAGTCTTTGATGTGAGCCACCAAAGCTATCCACACAAGGTACTAACGGGTCGTGCGTCTGGTTTCTTAGGTGATTTGGAGGCGATGGATGCCATCAGTGGATACTCATCACCTACTGAATGCCCTGAATATGACAACTTTGAAGTGGGACACACATCCACCTCTGTGAGTCTTGCAACAGGTCTTCAGAAGGCACGTGACATAAAGGGTACGAACGAGAATATCATTGCTGTCATAGGAGATGGCTCCCTTTCAGGTGGTGAAGCATTTGAGGGACTGGATGAAGCATCCGAACTTGGCACTGGAATCATCATCGTTGTCAATGATAATGAGATGTCTATTGCAGAGAATCATGGCGGTATCTACAAGAACTTACGTGCCTTGCGTGAGAGCCACGGAACCTGTGAGCATAACTGGTTCAAGGCGTGGGGATTTGAATATAAGTACCTTGAGGAAGGCAATGATGTTGCTAAGTTAATAGAGTTATTCCGCAGTGTGAAGGATACAGATAAGCCTACTGTCGTACACATCCACACAGAGAAAGGACATGGTTTTGCACCTGCTGTCGCCAATAAGGAGGCATGGCATTATGGTATGCCTTTCAATATTGAGGATGGCAGTCGACCAGCGTCTCCAGCGTATGAGTCCTATGAGCAACTCCTTAGCGATTGGATGTTAGAGGAGATGAAGACGGATAAGACGCTTGTTGCTGTTACCTCTGGCACCCCATCTGTAGCTGGGTTTACACCAGAGAAACGTATAAAAGCAGGCAAACAACATGTTGATGTAGGTATTGCCGAAGAGCAAGCTGTAGCAATGATATCTGGTATGGCAAAGGGCGGACTACATCCTGTATGGACAGTCTTTAGTACGTTTATCCAACGCAGCTACGACCAGATTGCACAGGATCTCTGCATTAACTCTAACCCAGCAGTTATCAATGTAGCATGGGGCGGAACGGCATCTATGAATGATATTACGCATATTTGCCTTTCGATATACCAATGCTTTGTAGCATACCAAACCTTATTTATCTTGCTCCAACTACTTGTGAGGAATATTTCGCAATGCTTCGTTGGGCTATTCAACAGGATAAGAAGCCTATCGCCTTACGTATTCCGTCCAACGGAGTTAACCATACATCAGAGGCTGTTGATACCATGTATGACTATGAACCAAAGTATAAGATCATGCACAAAGGCTCGAAGGTTGCTATCATTGCAGCTGGTTCTTTCTATCAAAAAGGTGAGAATGTAGCTCGCTTATTGGCTGATAAAGGAATTAATGCAACCCTTATCAATCCGCGTTATCTGAATGCTGTTGATGCGAATACACTGAATGCTTTGAAGGATGACCACGAGTTGGTTGTGACATTGGAGGATGGTTGTAAGGATGGAGGATTCGGTGAGCGCATTGCATCTTACTATGGTCCTACTGATATGAAGGTACTTGTTGGCGGCGTAAAGAAGGACCTCTACGATCGTTTTGACCTTCAACAGCTATTGTCTGATAACCATTTACTGGATGAGCAGATAGTAGAAGACGTGCTAAATATCTTGTTGTAAATGTGTAGTCAGTATGTTTTTACTCTTCAGTCAATAGGTGTCTTTGCCTATTATACATAAGAGAAAGGGAGTTAAAACTAGGTCTCTACTTGTATTGTAAGCGTACTATCATCTTGCTAATAGATATAGCTTGCGTGATTATACAGGGCTGTATAATTCGCTGAGGCATATCCCTTCTGATTGAGGGGACGCCCTTCTCGATACAAGGAGAGCCTCTCCTTACATCAAAGAGACGCCCTCTTCCAATGGAAGAAGGCGTCTCTTATCTTGTTCTTTATAGTCCTTTGTTAGTGAGGTTATGTCTTGTTATATCTGTTACTCACTGTTGTTTGTCACAGAAAAGCCTACTTGTGCAATGCTGCTGGTTAACTTCTCAACCATTATCTTCGCTGCGTTATCAGGTGCAACAGCATCTCCAAGGCGTTCGCGGACGATTTGATAATCGGCAAGCATGCGCTCACGAGCGGGCTGACCGGGTAAGATTCGATATAACTCATTGGCTATATTGTAAATAGAAAAGCGGTCGGCGAGTAATTCCTGTACGATTTCCTTATCGGCAATGAGGTTGACGAGTGAGATGAAACGCACCTTAATTATATGCTTGAAAGCGAAACGAATGAGCTTCGGAACGGGCGTTTCATAGCAAACCACTTGCGGAACATTGAGTAAAGCGGTCTCAAGAGTTGCAGTTCCACTCGTTACTAACGCCGCTGTGGAGTGGGTGAGTAACTCGTAAGTCTGCAACTCCACCATCTTAGCTTCACTATCTCCGAGATATTTCTTATAGTATGATTTCTCGATAGAAGGGGCTGCCGCAATCACCATTTGATAATCTTCAAAGTGGCGTGCAGCCTCAAGCATTGATGGAAGATTATCCTTTATCTCTTGTTTCCTACTGCCTGCAAGGATAGCAATAATCGGTTTCGACGATAAGTTATTACGCTGACAGAACTCGTCTTTCGACTCTGTGTAAACATGTTGGAAGTTATCTACTTCCTCCTTAGTTGGGTTGCCAACGTAATTTATTTTGTAGTGATGTTTCTTCTCATAGAAAGCTATTTCAAACGGAAGAATAGAGAACATCTCCTTCACATCACGCTTAATAGCTTTGATTCTCCACTCTTTCCATGCCCATATCTTCGGTGAGATGTAATAGAAGACAGGTATGTTTGTATTCTTCTTTACATATTTGGCAATACTAAGATTGAAGCCTGGATAGTCGATGAGGATTACTACGTCGGGTTGCCAACGTACGATATCTTCCTTGCACATCTTCATGTTCTTGAAGATAGTGGGTAGGTGGAGTAGAACTGGCACAAAGCCCATGTAGGCAAGTTCCCGATAATGTTTAACCCTTGTTCCACCCACTCTCTGCATTAGATCTCCACCCAAGAAGCGGAACTCTGCAGCAGGGTCATACTGCATCAAAGACTGCATCAGTCGTGAAGCATGTAGATCACCAGAGGCCTCACCAACAATCAAGTAATACTTCATATATCAAGTGTTTAGAGGGTATTCCACGTGTTCATCTTCTCAATCATATCGTAGTCTGTGACGTCAATACGTGTTGGCGTAACCGACACATAGCCGTGTTTTAAAGCCCATTGATCCGTGTCGGTGGCATCGGGTTCATCGTTTCGATAATGCCCAGTTAGCCAATAGTAATCGAAGCCACGAGGGTGTTTGCAACGTTCAACCTCCCGTGTCCAACTACCGAATCCCATACGGCAAACCTTCAAGCCAGCGAACTTCTCCACCTTAGGGAAGTTCACATTCAAGCATACGCCCTTAGGGAGTCCATCGGTGAGAACCTTCTTTACAATCTTTCTTACGTAATCCTTGAGGTAAGAGAGGTCAGCTTCTGTGTTATAGTCACAGCTTGAGAAGGCAATAGAAGGAATATATTTCATACATCCCTCATAGGCTACTCCCATCGTACCACTGTAGTGATTATTCACAGAAGAGTTGTCGCCATGGTTGATGCCACTAAGGATTAAATCTGGTTTACGCTCTTTGAGTAACTGATCTAATGCAAGTTTAACGCAATCAACAGGCGTTCCTGTACATGACCATACCTCACAATTAGGAATGTTATGACGTTGTTTCAATAACAAATAATCAGTTACCGAGAAGGCACATGAGAATCCCGAGCGTCCCGATTCAGGTGCACAAACAACCACATCAGCAAAGTCTGTGAGGAAAGAAACCAACGTGCGAATACCATTCGAGTGGTATCCATCATCGTTAGAGACGAGTATGAGGGGTCTATTAAATTCCATTGTTTCACTTTTGTTTCAGTGCAAAAGTACGAAAAAAGGTTTATAAAGCATACCTGTCTCACATAATTTGTGTATCTTTGTAGCCTAATAAACGTATTTGGATTATATAGAGAAATGGGAAAGATTATCGCTCTCGCCAATCAAAAAGGCGGTGTTGGAAAGACTACAACCACCATCAATTTAGCGGCTTCTCTTGCTACTTTAGAGAAGAGCGTGTTGGTTATCGATGCCGATCCACAGGCTAATGCGTCAAGTGGTTTGGGTGTAGATATAAAGGAAGTGGACTGTTCTATTTATGAATGTATCATTGACCATGCCGATATAAGAGACGCTATCTACACAACTGATATTGATGGACTTGATATTGTGCCCAGCCATATTGACCTTGTCGGAGCCGAGATTGAGATGTTGAAACTCAGCGGGCGTGAGAAGGTAATGAGCAATTTGCTTGCTGAGATTCGTGATGATTATGATTACATTCTGATAGACTGTAGTCCGTCATTAGGGCTCATTACGGTTAATGCCTTGACTGCAGCTGATTCCGTAATCATACCTGTTCAGTGTGAATACTTCGCTTTGGAAGGTATTAGCAAACTGCTGAATACAATCAAAATTATTAAGAGTAAGCTTAATCCGAAGCTCGAGATAGAAGGCTTCTTATTGACAATGTATGATAGTCGTCTTCGGTTAGCTCGACAGATATATGATGAAGTTAAGCGTCATTTCCAGGAACTGGTGTTCCGCTCAGTCATACAACGTAACGTGAAGTTATCCGAGAGTCCGAGTCATGGATTACCTGTTATCCTCTATGATGCAGACTCTACTGGTGCGAAGAATCACCTTAATCTGGCAAAAGAAATCATCGAAAAGAATAAGAAATAAGGAATGGCTGTACATAAGAAATACAATCGAAATGCAAAGACAAATGCGTTGGGTCGTGGGCTTGACGCATTGATTTCTACTGATACTGTTAGTACACAAGGCAGCTCAACAATTAATGAGATAGCCTTAGATCAGATCGAAGCGAATCCTAATCAACCACGTCGTGAGTTTGATCCAGTCGCTTTGGAGGAGTTGGCAAATAGTATTCGTGAGCTTGGATTAGTACAACCAATCACCTTGAGACAGATAGCTGATAACCGCTTCCAGATCATCGCTGGTGAGCGACGTTGGCGTGCAAGCCAGTTAGCTGGATTAACAGCTATACCTGCTTATATTCGAACGATTAAGGACGAAAGTGTGATGGAATTGGCGTTGGTAGAGAATATCCAACGTGAAGACTTGAATGCTATTGAAATCGCACTTGCCTATGAACACTTGTTGGAGAAGAGTGGTATGACACAAGAGAGAGTGGCAGAGCGTGTAGGAAAGAGTCGTGCCGCTATAGCTAACTATCTTCGTCTTTTAAAACTTCCAGCGCAAGTGCAGATGGCATTACAGAAGAAGGAAGTTGACATGGGACATGCTCGTGCATTGTTATCATTAGATAGTCCGGCATTACAACTGAAGCTTTATCGTGAGATTCTAAAGAATGGTTATAGTGTTAGAAAGGTAGAGGAACTATGTCAACAGCTTAATAGTGGGGAAGACATACAGTCTGCCAAGAAGAAAATAGCAGCTCGTAAGCGTCTTCCTGAAGAGTTTAATATCCTCAAGCAACGCCTTCCTCTTTCTTTAACACAAAGGTTCAGATGAGTTGCAATGCGAGTGGAAAGGGGAAGATAAGTATTCCGTTTGCTTCAGAAGAAGAATTGGAGCATATCATGGAAGTGATGGATAAAATGAAGTAAAGTACTTCTTTACAGGTATTAGTTAATAAAGACGGATAGTGATGATGGTTAAGAATATAATTCGTAGGGGGATATTAGCAGTAGGGATGCTCGTTTGTTCAATGGGTATGCACGCTCAGAATGTCTCTGATGATACGATAAAAGTAATCTATCCAGGCGACTCCTCCGTTGTTAAAGTTCCTAATTCACAGGATAAGTATGTGGAAGAAAGAGCAATATTAACACCAGATGATGAAGGACGTATTACTTCCGTTATGCGTAAGGATAGCCTTAGTCTTGTGAAGCGACAAGGTCGTGATTGGGCAAAGTGGCGTCCTAATCCTAAGAGAGCACTGTGGTTAGCATTGGTATTACCTGGTGCTGGGCAGGTTTATAATCGTAAGTATTGGAAGCTCCCAATATTCTATGGCGGTATTGTTGGATGTATTTACGCAATGACATGGAATAATCAGATGTATCATGACTATGCGCAGGCATACGTCGATCTTGTTGATAATGACCCTACGACCCAGAGCTATAATAGCTTCTTGCATTTGGGTACAACGATTACATCTGCTAATGAAGAACGCTATAAAAACATATTCAAACAACGTAAAGATCGCTATCGTCGTTGGCGCGATTTGAGCATCTTTGCAACCGTGGCAGTCTATGCTTTATCTGTTATTGATGCTTACGTAGATGCCTCTCTATCAGATTTTAATATTTCAGATGACCTCTCGTTGCACATTGCACCGACGGTTATTCCAGATAAGAGTATCACTACACCGAATCATCCCTTCCGTTCTTCGGCAATAGGACTAGGCTGTAGTTTGACATTCTAAGCAGTGACGCACTGTATTTGCGTTAACTAAATAAGACGTAATGAAGCATAAGAGATATTTCGTTGCACTATTAATTACACTGGTGACAACTGCTAGTTTACACGCACAGAGTCAAACTGTTATAGACAATCATGGTAAGAGTCTAAATGTTGTAATACCAACTGCTGATGGCTCATTGACTGGTTATGTTGATGTTGACTACTCAGATGATAAGTTCTATGAAAGTGGTAAACTTCACGGCGTGAATAGTGAAAAACAACAGAGAAAGGCACTATCGAGGATTTGGAAGACGGTTTGGAAGGTATTGAGCGTAAGATGCGTAGCCTTTCAGAAGTGATGACATTGACTTGTAATGACGAAGTGAAACGATATATTGATAGATACACAAAGGCTGGACGAAAGTCTACGAGTTACTTACTTGGGCGTGCAAGCTATTACAACCCATTCTTTGAAAAGGCCTTGCGTAGCTATGGTCTACCACAAGAACTGAAGTATCTTCCTATTATAGAATCAGGTCTTAACCCTAATGCAACATCGCGAGTTGGAGCTGCAGGACTATGGCAGTTCATGACAACTACGGGTAAACAATATAACCTTCAGATTGATAATTACATTGATGAAAGGCGTGATCCTGAGAAGTCATCCTATGCTGCTGCACGCTTGCTAAGCGATCTTTATAATCGCTTTGGAGATTGGACTCTAGCTTTAGCAGCTTATAATTGTGGTCCAGGACGCGTGAGTAGTGCTATCGCCAAGGCTGGTGGTGGATCCGACTTCTGGGCTGTTTATCGTTATCTCCCTAAAGAGACACGAGGTTATGTGCCTGCTTTTATAGCCGTAAACTACGTGATGAATTATTATGGCGATTATAATATAACACCACTTCCAACCAATCTTCCGGCTCAATGTGATACCGTTGTGATAGAGAAAGACGTCACGTTAGCGAAAGTGGCAGACGTTTTGGGGATTGAATTAGATAAGATTAAAACACTTAATCCGCAGTACAAGTTGGGTGTAGTGAAAGCCTTTTCCACTTACGGAATGGCTAAGTTAAGATTGCCAGCAGATATGATTGAGAAGTTTAACGATAGTAAAGAACTTATATATCAAGATGAGGCATCATTCGAGAAAACCAACCCTAATGTCGTTGCTACTAACACGAACCAAACAACCGCACTACATAGACAGGGCGTAATGATGCACTAAACAAGTCTTTCACCTTATTATATATAGGAAAGGATGCACTATGGATAAAGACAAGGAACGAACAGAAGAAAAAGTGATTGATTATGAGAAGATGGTTGATGAAGCCTTTCAACATCTTCTAGATACCTATCTTGCCTCTCGTCATCGTAAGAAGGTTGACATCATAACTAAGGCTTTCAACTTCGCACGACAGGCTCATAAAGGTGTTCGCCGATTGTCAGGTGAACCATATATCTTGCACCCAATCGCTGTTGCCCAGATTGCTTGTGAGGAGATGGGACTTGGTGCAACGAGTATCAGTGCAGCCTTATTACATGATGTTGTAGAGGATACTGACTATACAGTAGAGGATATTGAAAACATCTTCGGATCGAAGATAGCGCAGATAGTTGATGGTCTGACAAAGATTTCTGGAGGCATTTTTGGAGAGCAAGCCTCCGCTCAAGCCGAAAACTTCAAGAAGCTCTTATTGACGATGAGTGACGACATTCGAGTCATACTCATTAAGATTTGTGACCGCTTACACAATATGCGCACGCTTGCTTCACAGCCTGCTAACAAACAATACAAGATTGCTGGTGAAACGCTCTATATCTATGCACCGCTTGCGAATCGACTAGGTCTTAATAAGATAAAGACCGAATTAGAGGATCTAAGCTTCCGTTACGAGCATCCCGATGCATACGCTTCTATTGAGAAGAAGTTGGCTTCTACGCAAGCACAACGTGACACTCTCTTCGACGAGTTCACTGCTCCTATCCGCAAGAACTCGATAAGATGGGCTTTGAATATGAGTTGAAAGCACGTGTGAAGAGTCCTTACTCCATTTGGTGTAAGATGCAGAACAAACATGTAACATTCGAAGAGATCTATGATATCCTTGCTGTTCGAATCATCTATAAGCCTAAGTCAAAGGAAGAGGAAATCAATAACTGCTTCCAAATATACGTTGCAATCAGTCAGATATACAAGAGTCATCCCGATCGACTTCGTGACTGGGTGAACCATCCAAAGGCTAATGGTTACCAGGCATTACACGTCACTTTGATGTCAGCAAAGGGTCGATGGATAGAGGTGCAGATTCGTTCTGAACACATGAACGAGCTTGCTGAACAAGGATTTGCAGCCCACTGGAAGTATAAGGATGGTGGAGAAATAACTGAAGATGAGGGTGAATTGAATGAATGGCTTAGTACAATCAAGGAGATACTGGATGATCCTCAGCCTGACGCAATGGACTTCTTAGATGCTATTAAGCTCAATCTCTTTGCCTCCGAGATATTTGTCTTCACTCCAAAAGGTGAGATTAAAACAATGCCGGCAGGCTGTACTGCACTCGACTTTGCCTTTCAGATACACACATTCCTTGGTAGTCACTGCATTGGAGCAAAGGTTAATCACAAGCTAGTACCGCTTAGTCATAAGTTACAAAGTGGTGATCAGGTTGAGATACTCACGTCTATGTCACAGCATGTTGACCCCTCTTGGATTAACTTCGTATCGACTGCTAAGGCAAAAGCAAAGATACAAGCAATCCTCCGTAGGGAGAGTCGTGAGGTGCAGAAGAATGGTGAAGAGCGACTGTTGCAATGGTTGAGAGCAAACGACTTAGAGATGACAACGGCTGTATTAGATAGGCTTTGTGAGTTGCACGACCTTAAGAAGCACGATAGTCTCTTCCTATCTATTGGAGATAAACAGTCATACTTGGAGATACAGATCTTAATGAACTTCGAGGGAAGAATAAGTCTGAGAAGCCTACAGAAGGGCGTGGTTGGCGTCGTTATGTGCCATTCTTGAAGACAAGTGGAAAGAAGGAGATGCAAGCCATAAACACGGATGACTCGGAGCGTTCTGAAGGTTTGATCGTTGTAACAAAGGACTTAAATAAGAAGAAGCCAATCTTCATCAATGAGGATAATGTCTATCGTTATGTGTTCCCACATTGCTGTCATGCCATACCAGGGGACGATATCTTGGGGTATATCGATAATAAGAATCACATTGAGATACACAAACGTTCATGTCCAGTAGCAGCTAAATTGAAAGCCAGTTATGGTACTCGTATATTGGATGCAAAGTGGGATATGCACCGCAGTCTATTCTTTGGAGCAGCCATACAGATACGTGGTATTGACAGAAGTGGTATGTTACACGATATTTCCGATGTGCTTTCTGATCAGCTAGGAATCAATATTCGTAAGATCACAATCACGAGTGATAATGGCATATTTGATGGTACAATAGAGATGCAAGTACATGATCGCAATGATGTAGAAGTGATTGTTGAGAGTATGAAGAATATAAAAGGTGTACAAGAAGTACAATCTGTTTTATAGGTAAGAAGGTTTCCAGAAGTCACCATATAGCTTCCTTGTAGGGAAGAAGTGACTAATGGATACAAGTAAAGGGGAGGCTTTCTTCGTTTTGAAGAAAGCCTCTCTTCGTTGCAAAGAAACGCCTTCCTTCTATGAAGAAGGGCGTTTCTTTCTTTTCTCCTCATTGTCATGTCTCACGTAACTCAATATGTTAGAATACGAAAGACACGAACTTCTCCACCCTAAAATCCTATATCTAACATACCATAAAATAGTGTTTGGTAGTTGAAATAACCATGTTCTTACCCAAAAATAAGTAATATGTAAATCGCTAAAAGTAAGTATTGCAGTAATAAATAAATATCTATACCTTTGCAAACGATTAAGGTGTTGTATAGAATAAAGTACTGAATAGGACTTCATCTACAAACAAACATCTACGAATCTGCGGACCTGTAGGCAATAGCCAATAGATCTCTAAGCTTAATTTATGAACTGAGTAGCACCCTAAATAATACTTATTTCCATCAGAAAGAATGGGGATATAGCATAAACTTAAGTGATAAACTACTCACAATCTGATAATATATGATTAAATTAAAGATGAACTTTGGAAGGCATGTTAGATTATTGTCATCTACAATCCTAATGTCTTCTTTGTTACTTTTCTCGCCTCCACTCTTAGCCTCGATAACGGCGCATGGGAGGGAACATGTTGGTGATGATGATAAGAATGAAGGTTCTTCAATCACCTTTTCCGTAGTTGCTGAACAATCTCAAGAGCCCCTCGTTGGTGCTGTGATACATTGCGAAGGTTTGGCAACTCCTGTTGTCACGGATATTAATGGTCGTTGTGTGGCTAAGTTCAAACATCCTGTAACTCGCATAAAGGTTTCGGTCTCTTATTTAGGTTACAAGAACTTGTCACGCTTGATAGTTGTTCCAGCAGACGGACAAGTGGTCTTGACGATGAAAGACGACTCTAAGCAGTTGGATAATGTGACGATTACAGCCTTGAAAGGACATACCACTGTCTTGCAACAATCGGCATCAATTAGTCAAGAGGCATTAGAGAAAGGCGGTGCAACCTCACTAGCCAAACTACTTGAGACAGTGCCTGGCGTGAGTTCAATTAGCACGGGAAACACGATTGCCAAACCTGTTATTCAAGGTATGCACAGTAGTCGAATCCTATTGATGAACAATGGAGTTCGCCTCGAAAGTCAGAGCTGGGGAGCCGATCATGCGCCCGAGTTAGACTATACGGGATCGAGTATGGTTGAGGTAGTCAAGGGTGCTGAGTGCATTCGTTATGGCTTTGGTGCAATGGGCGGAGTTGTCCTCTTAAATGATGCTCCACTACCTTATGGAAACAAGAAGACCATGGTGAGCGGTAATGTCAATATGGGATATGACACCAACGCAAGGGGCTTTAGTGGTTCAGGTAGTATAGAAGCTGGACGCAAGAACATCGGTCTGCGCCTACATGGAATGTACACAAAAGGCGGTGATTATCGCACTGCCGATTACGTCTTAAACAATACTGGTTATAACACAATAAGCCTCTCTGCACTTGCAGGATATCAAGGGAGAAAGGTGACAGCGACGCTCTTCTCGAGTATTTATTACCAACGAAGTGGAATCTATTATGCAAGCAAGATATCCGATTTGAACCAACTCATCAAACGCTTCGAGTATGGACGTCCAGACCCAGAGACCGTTAAACCCTTCTCATATAGCATTAAGCCGCCATTCCAGCAGTCGCAACATGTAACGCTGAAAGGCGAATTGAAGTGGGATATTAACGCTTATCACCATCTCGACTTCACCCTTTCTTTCCAAGAGAACTTGCGTCAGGAGTTTGAAAACAGGAAGAAGGCGCAATGGAGTTGGATACCTGTTCAGGACTTGATATTGAAGACTTATAAGTTTGATGTGCTCTGGCATGCTAAGTGGAAACGATGGAACATGACCACAGATGCAGGCTTATCTAATACCTATCAAACGAACTTTAACTATCCAGGGACTAAACAACCAGCCTTCGTTCCGAACTTCGCTGCCCTCTCAATGGGTGGTTACTTCTTGCATAAGGCAGAGTTCGGTCGATTGCAATGTGCCTTGGGTATGCGTTATGACTTCCGTGTGATGTCGGTGAATGGATATAGTAGTTTGAGTAATTACACTTACTATGATGACTTCAAGCTGTATAGTAACTTCACCATGAGTTTGGCGTCTCATTACCAGTTGACAGACCTTTGGGACATCCGAGCTAACATTGGTTGGTCATGGAGACCACCTGATATTAATGAGTTATATGCTATTGGCTTGCAGGATGGTTCTTACTGGGTAGTGGGCAATAAGAACCTTGCCAGCGAGCGAGGATACAAACTCGTGGTAGGTACAAGATACCGCAATGCCTGGTTGTCAGTAGAGCCGAGCTTCTTCTTACAGCGCATTAATAGCTACATCTATGACCACATTGGCGAAGGCAAAGACCGCTTCCATAACCATCCGAGTGGTAAGTATCCTAAGTTCATCTACGATCAGGATGATGTGAAACTATATGGTGGTGATATTGAGGCAACGCTTAAACCTTTGCAAGGACTCACCTTTGTGGGTAAAGGCGAATGGATGTTCGCACGCAATCTGACGCATAACGACTGGCTACCTTTTATGCCTTCCGATCGTTACGGACTATCATCTACCTACGAACGAGGATTTACGAAGGATGATAAATATCATGGTTCGTTGTCGTTATCGGGTATTTATGTGACAAAGCAAACCCGCTTTGACCCAGATAAGGATTTAGTTCCTGACTCGCCACCTGCTTACTTCCTTTTGAATGGTACAGCCGAGTTGCGTATCAAACTACAGCAACGAAGAGAATTGAAGTTTATGCTTGTGGGTGAAAACATCCTTAACGCATTATATAAGGAGTACACTGATCGGTTCCGTTACTACGCCCATGAGCGTGGAGCCAACTTCTCCTTACGTACATTGTTTAAGTTCTAATCAATCGAAAAGTATATGAAACGAAATAGAAACATACTATCGCTACTTGCCATAATGCTAATGGGACTCCTGCTCGGGAGTTGTTCCAACGATCAAGTAGACGACTTCTTCAAGAAGATAGTACAGGCTCCGCCCTCATCAATAGAGCGTGATGTGAAGGGGCATGAACAGATTTATGCTGTCCACGCCATCCTGAGAATGGGGTATAAAGGGGGCATGATTGGTGTCGGACCAGATGGTAATGACTCGCTCACAGCCTATAACACTATCATGTGGTTAGTCCGGAAACAATGTTACCCATTATGCAGGAGATTGATATCACACGTGATGATGATGGGCAGATGACCATCACTACCGAGCGTAATTGCTTTGATGTGATAGCGTCAGACAATATCTATTACGGTTTAGAACTCAAGTATTATGACCGCAACGGAATGCTTATCAATCATCAATTCTCGGGCTATCCTTTCACGAAAGATAAGGAAGGTTACAACATACCAGACGAGGATAACGCCACCTTACTGGTGCATCAACACTTCTTTGGAGTAGGTAACTCGTCATTGGATCAAGAGGTATCTACGGGTACAGGAAACGCTGAACGCAAGAAAGGAATACAGTTGGCTTATCCACGTTCGTTGGCTGATTCGCCCACGTATTACGACCGATACACCTTTAGGGAGAAAGCTGGTGCAGCGGAGATGGCTAGTAAGTTCTCTACGTCGAACATCTTTGCTCCAGAGAACTTCCAGCTCGGTAAGAATGAAGTGAGCTATCAGCCAGACCTCGCTTGGAAGGCTATTGAACTATCAGGTAAGCCTGATGCCTTGAAGCCCCATACCTTTGATGGGAAGAGTTATAGGCTCTACAAGACCATTGATCAGACCCTCCTTAACAAGATAACCCCGGAACTCTTCACCTATGAATACCGTGACACCGACCCTGTGGAGGAGGAGCTTGGGCAAGCTATTCACCGAAGTTTATAACGATGACTTCATCGATCCTGATACCGAGTCGCCCCGACAACGCTACGGACACACCGTGGGGCTGTTACGACAGAAGCGCAGTCTGGATGTTGGATCAGACTTAGACAGGCTCGGTTTTAAGGGCGTTATGCAGTTCCATCGGGCTAATGTTGCATTCCAATTACAGGTTCGCATTTGTCATATCTTGAATAAGGGACAACAGCACACAGGCGAGTCTGAGAAGCCAGCGAAGTATTGCAACACGAACAATAGTGAGGGTGCTTTCCTTTGGGCATTCAATGAGATACAGCCAGGATGGGATAGTTTCGATATTGATTATCCCTTGTCAGTGCGCATTATCGCTGATGTGAAGGATGGCGAAGAGAAGTGTTATGAAGACGTGAAGCGTTTCTATTCAGGTGTAGAGAAGGCGCAGCTGTGGCGGATGTTAACCCATCCACAGGATTACTTCACGCAATATAGACAGAACATAGTATTGATGTAAAGAAGAAAGGACTAATAGTAATGAAAAAGATAATCAAGAGTATTCTCCTGCTCGTTGCTGTTCTAGGCTTGTGTACGTCATGTGACGACTTCGTCTTTGGCAATGTGCATGTTGATTATAATGATAATCCACTATCGGCGAAAGGCGTTGCGCACAGTGGTGCCGACCGTTATGTTGATAGCTTATCGAAGGTGAAAGTCTCGGGCGAAATGGCTAATCCTGATGCAGATGGAGCCTTTAAGGATTGGGCTACATGCCTTGCCATGTTCAAGGAAGGTCACTCGCATGGTGATGGCATGATGCACGGCAACTTTGTTTATCAGAATGCTCCATGGAAGCAAGAGGAGTTTGTGCTCATACATAACAATGCGGGCAAGTGGCCAACGGTAGAGGTTCAACGGAAGAGTACGGTGACCTATCTCGAACAGAACGATGGGAAGCAAGGTCCTGACTATATCCGTATTATTGGCGGAAAGCTGAAGCGATGGGGATTGTGCCTCTATTTCTTCAATAAGGAGGGCAAGCTCATGAATGACGAGATACTCAATCACTCGGATGAATATCAGATATTCTTCACCGTGAGTGAGGTGGATGACAAGGGAAACCCGTATGAAGTGATGGATTGCCGAGGCACGTGGAAGCCTAAGAAGGATAAGTTCGGCGACTGGAAGAAGGGCGGAACGATAGATACTACCCCCTGTGCCTTCACCGCTCTTTGCCAATACCTCGACATGGAAAGAGCGTGCGGCTCTGACGCCAAAGATATTCGAATATACCTATCGTGACACGTGGATTCAAGACGCAATGGCTGATGGTGCACGTGAGTTATTCAATCAGCGACTGCTACCTCCACTCACTCGTGAGGATGCCGATTGGGCTGTTGCACCTTATGATCAGGATAGAGTAGGACTCAAGGGGCACTTCAATTTCGATATAGATGCCGATGAGAACGATGCATTACATCGGGAGTGGCCTTTGGAGATAACCCGTAGGCAGGATCCCGCAACAGGTGAGGCTGGGCGATATACTCGTCCGTCTTATCTCCTTCCGAAGTTCTATCTGTCGGTGCGCGTGATGAAATGTCCGAAGGGCAAGAAGGCTCTCATTCCTAAAGAGGAGTATCTCAACCGCCATTCCACCTATGTGTTCCGTAGCCCATTCATCTGTTCGGAGGCTTATAACCCTGATGAACCGAAGGAATACGGGGCTGATTCTGAGTGGAAGGAACTATTCCGCTTCAACATACCTATTAAGGTCTTTTGCAGTAGCTTCGATACTGATCCAACGACAATCGACCCTAACGACCCGTTGTACTTCTATATGGGGCATGAAATAGGACTCGCCTCGGCGGATGCGATGGAGGCTGCTCAGAATGTGCAAACACATGGTATTGGAGGTGGAGCTGGCTTTGGTAACTGGTTCTTATAATAAGAGGTTGAATCGGAGGAAATACTATGCGCCAATCGTCCCAGCCTATGAGACTCACAGTTTCAATACATGAAACGCAGGGTTTCAATATATGGAACGCACCGTTTCAATACATGGAACGCAGGGTTTCAATACATGGAACGCTAAGTACCATTCGCTGGTAATGTTGCAAACAATATATTTAAAGAGTATAAACAGATAAGATAATTGAGTGAGATGATACATAAGAAGATAATAACCTACCTGCTGTTGAGCGTGATACTCGTATGTTTCGGTGGCTGTACACGTAATGAGATGCCGGTGAAACAGTCTACTTCTAAGACGAAGTTAGACCATCTGATCATAAAGAAGTGTTTTACGTTGGGCATTACTGGTATCGTGATGTCAGGGCATGGGGTATGAAGAATCAGAATCAGATGTATAATGATGACCAATACATCGCTATCTTTAATCCGACCAATGAGGTGAAGTATTTGGACGGACTGGCGTTGTGTGTCAATGCCATCGACCCTAGTAGGGCGATTCAGTTTGCTCCGAAAGACGACTTTGTCAATCGTTATTATGGTGCATCGGGCATCTCTTATTTCCCTGGTAAGGGTGCCGACTATCCTGTAAAGCCTGGTCAGACCATCATTGTGGCTAAGTATGCGATTGACCATAAGGCGCAGTTTGAGTCAGAACTGGAAGGCGAGGACTTGAGTATGTATGGTGGGCTGGATGACTTCCTGGACTTGAGTAAAGCCGACTTGAATGGACAAACATCAACTATGACCCCGGACAGAAGAACAATCCGAATGTACCTGATATGTGTGCTATCCTCACATCTACCGACGCCAGCGGTAATATCGGATCTTCTTATGACTTCTCTCGTGTGTCTGAAAGCAACGGTATAGCCTTGATAAAACTCCCTTGGACACCAGAGGAATTCAAGAAGAACTATGCCGAAACAAAGGATAGCAAAGGTTATCTGCATTATATCACCGTCACCAGTAGTGCTCACGGCGATTTCTATGCGATAGAGGTTCCGTTTGAGAGCGTCATTGATTGTATAACGATTTGTCCTCGTCGTATGTTCCAAATGCGCCCCAGCAAGCTCGACCGTGGTTATAATGCCGTGACAGATGTGTCTTTCTCAAGTATGAAGAAGGGCGATTACCCCATTTATTCTGGTCTTTCATTGCAAAGGAAGTGGGATGGAAAGAAGTATGTAGACGATAATAATACCACAGCCGACTTTGAAGTGAAGCGTGCCTCATTGTCGAGGAAGAAGTAAGAGAGCGTTCACATAGTTGAGTTACAAACGTCATAGGGACAGACGAAATCGTCTGTCCCTATGCTGTATATGAGTATTTCTTTCAGAACGAATAAGGACTATGCCTTTCAGGTATGGCTGACTTTACACCAAGCCATCGAGTTGTTTCTTCAAGTCCTTCAGTTGGTCGCGAACAGAGAAGAGCGTTTCCATAACCTTCTGACTCTTTTCAACACCATTGCGGTTCTCTTGTAACATCTTGCGGGCAGCTGCAATCTTGAAACCACGCACCTTCACAAGGTTGTAGATAACCTTTATTTGTTCGATATCTTTCTCTGTATATTGGCGCACACGATTGCCTGTTGTCTTAGGACGAAGGTGTGGAAATTCAGTCTCCCAATATCTCAGCAGACTCTCCGAAACGTTTATTTGTTGTGCTACTTCCTTTATTGAATAATACAATTTATGCGGATTCTCTGCCATATCTCGTTTCTTTTAATTCAGTTGTTTATGTGGTTATGCTGATGAAACACCTTTACACTCCCACGATGGTAAATAAGATTTTGTGTATTCAGCAGCCTAATTGCTTGCAAAAATACGCAAAAGTCAGTATCTTTGCAACACTTTTAGGTAGAAAATTGAATTAAATATATAATAAAGATGATGACTGCAAATGAAATCCGCGACTCCTATTTGAAGTTCTTTGAGTCGAAGGGACATGTTATCGTACCGTCTGCCCCAATGGTTATCAAGGACGACCCTACGCTGATGTTTACGAATGCTGGTATGAACCAGTGGAAAGATATTATCCTTGGAACAAAGGAACCAGAACCACGCCGACGTACTGACTCACAGAAGTGTTTGCGTGTTAGTGGTAAGCATAACGACTTGGAAGAAGTGGGGCGTGATGCTGCTCTCAGTCACCATACTATGTTTGAGATGTTGGGTAACTGGAGCTTTGGCGATTACTTCAAGGAAGGTGCTATTGATTACGCTTATGAATATCTTGTAGATGTGTTGCATCTTGATCCTAAGGACCTTTATGTAACGGTTTTTGAAGGTGATAAGGCAGAAGGCATCTCACGTGATGATGAGGCTGCAAGCTACTGGGAGAAGCATTTCCCAAAGAACCATATCGTCAATGGTAATAAGCATGATAACTTCTGGGAAATGGGTGACACGGGTCCTTGCGGTCCTTGTTCGGAGATTCATATCGACTTCCGTTCAGAGGAAGAGAAAGCTAAGGTGCCTGGAGAGGAACTTGTCAATAAGGATCACCCACAGGTAATTGAGATATGGAACATCGTCTTCATGCAGTTCAATCGTAAGGCTGATGGTAGCCTTGAGCCATTGAAGATGCACGTTATTGATACGGGTATGGGCTTCGAGCGTTTGGTTCGCTTGATGCAAGGAAAGAACTCTAACTATGATACCGATATCTTCACACCAGTAATAGAAGAGATCGAGCGCCTCTCTGGTAAGAAGTATAACCACACTTTCCCAGAAGGTCCTAATGGCGAAGGTATCAACGACGAGCAGAAGGTAGACATCGCCATGCGTGTTGTTGCCGATCACTTGCGTGCCGTTGCTTTCTCTATTGCTGATGGTCAATTGCCAAGCAATGCAAAGGCTGGTTATGTTATCCGTCGCATCCTTCGCCGTGCTGTGCGTTATGCTTACACTTTCCTTGATCAGAAGGAGGCTTTCATGTATAAGCTAATCAATGTTTTGGTACATGAGATGGGCGTTGCTTATCCTGAACTTACAGCACAACGTGAACTGATTGGTCGGGTGATGAAGGAAGAGGAAGATTCTTTCTTGCGCACATTGGATAAGGGTATCACATTGCTCAATGGTGCAATGGATGAATTGAAAGCACATGGCAAGACCGAACTTGATGGTAAGGAAGCCTTCCGCTTGTTTGATACATACGGTTTCCCACTCGACTTGACCGAACTTATCTGCGGTGAGAATGGTTATACCGTTGATGAGAAGCAATTCAATGAAGAGATGGAACAGCAGAAAGCACGTGCTCGCAATGCTGCTGTTGTTGAGAATGGTGACTGGGAGATTGTACGTGAAGGCGAACAGGAATTCGTTGGTTACGATTATACAGAGTACGAATGTCATATTCTCCGTTATCGTAAGGTGACACAGAAGAAGAATAGTTTCTATGAGATAGTACTCGATTATACCCCATTCTATGGTGAGATGGGTGGACAGGTAGGCGATCAAGGTGTACTTGTCAACGAGGATGAGACGATCAATGTCATTGATACCAAGCGTGAGAACAACCAAAGCATCCATATTGTTAAGGAATTGCCAAAGGATGTTGAGGCAGATTTCATGGCATGTATTGATACCGATAAGCGTGATGCGTCGGCAGCTAATCATACTGCAACCCACTTGCTTGATTATGCTTTGAAGCAAGTTCTTGGTGAGCATGCCGAGCAGAAAGGTTCATACGTAAGTCCTAACACGCTCCGTTTCGATGTTTCTCACTTCCAGAAGATAACCGATGAGGAACTTCGCCAGGTAGAGAAACTTGTCAACGAGATGATTCGTAAGGATTATCCTCTTGATGAGCATCGTGATACACCAATGGAGGAAGCAAAGGAAATGGGTGCAGTAGCTCTCTTTGGTGAGAAATATGGCGACAAGGTTCGTGTTGTACGCTTCGGTCCTAGTTGCGAGTTCTGTGGTGGTATTCATGCTAAATCTACGGGTCGCATTGGTTTCTTTAAGATTGTAGGCGAAAGTAGCGTTGCTGCTGGCGTTCGTCGTATTGAAGCAATGACTGGCGAAACTTGCGAGAATGCAATCTATGCACTTGAAGATACCTTGCGCGACTTGAAGGCAATGTTCAACAATGCTAAGGATCTTAAGGCAGTTCTCACCAAGTTTGTTGAAGAGAATGATGCGATGAAGAAAGAGGTTGAGCGTTTCCGTGCGCAAGCAGTTGATCGTGCCGCGAAATCATTGGTAGAACGTGCAGAAACATTGAATGGTGTACATGTTGTTCAGGCAGTGCTCCCAGTAGATCCCGCTTCTGCTAAGGATATCGTCTTCAAGGTTCGTGAAGCATTACCAGAGAATCTCGTTTGCGTATTAGGTTCCGTACATGAGAATCGTCCTCTCTTATCAATCATGCTCAGTGACGATATGGTGAAAGAGCACGACTTAAATGCAGGAAAAGTAATTCGTGAAGCAGCCAAACTCATTAAGGGTGGCGGCGGCGGTCAGCCACATTATGCACAAGCAGGTGGTAAAGATGCCGATGGTATCAGTGCTGCTGTTGAAAAGGTGATAGAGTTACTTAGTTTGTAAACTGAGAGGCTTTTATCCCTAGTTAGTCTCATCCCCGCAACAAGAAAAGAGGCGGGGGTGAGGCTTTTTTTTCTTCTTATTTATTTGCTCCTTTAATTTATTCTTCTTACCTTTGCCGCCGTGAAAGAATTAGCAATGACATATCAAGTGAACGAAGTACTGCAAAGAATTATCGAATTCTTTGCATCTTTTTGCACTTTATCTTTGGTCAATCCAAATAATTTGCTAACACACACACACATTCGCACCTAGCGTCTAATAACACATTTTTTCTTCTCGCATACGCGCGCGCGAAGCGTGCCGTAACCCCTGTAAACAAAGGACTTCTAGGAGTTTCCTTTGTTCGCTTTTTTATGCCCTTTTTTGAACTCCGTTTAGAGCAAAATAAGAACGAAATAACAACTATTTTAATCAATGAAGTAATGAGAAAAAAGCAAGTAAAGAAGAGTTATTCTGCACCAGAGTGTATGATAATTCAAGTCAACGAAGCCACTTATTTGATGGATGCGTCTATGCCAGGTCAGCATAATCCTGCACAACCAGGTGGAACGTATGGAGATGCCAAGAAGGCTCCTAATTGGATGTCCGAAGGCGAAGACGGAGACGAAAAACCAATGTGGGAAGACTAATAGAGAGTAATAAACTAAAAAAACAACGAAAAATGAAGAAAACAATGAAACAACATTCATTCGCATCACGACTAAAGTCTTTGGCACTCGTGTTCGGCATTGCCTTGACTTTTGCTTCTTGTGCCAATGAGGACATAGCGCAAAATCCTAATGGCACAGATAACAATAAGAACTTTACCATCTTCTCAACGGGCGACCCTGCAACTCGCACATCCATGGAAAGCAATGGTGCTTTCTATTGGGAAGCAGGCGATAAGATTTGGGTTAAAGATGATAATGGTGCATGGCAGCAAAGTCGCAATGCTCCAACAGAAAAGACAGCCAGCTTTAAGTTCGAAGTACCTGGTAAGTTTACAAAGACTACCACCTATAAGGTTTATTACCCAGGTCAGAATGGCAATCAGAATCAAGTTACAATCGCTGCAAATCAGAGCCAGGCAGAGCCTAACACAACTACTCACTTTGGCACATCAGGTGATTGCGGAATGGCAGATGCGGCATGGTCTAATGCAAAGAATGGTTTTGCTTTCACACTCGACCACAAGGCAGCTTACCTTCTCTTCTTGCCACGTACCAGTAACACTATCTTGCATGACTGCTATTTGACAAAAGTAGAAGTAAATTCAGATAACGACATTACTAGTACTTACACGCTTAACCCAACAACAGGCGAGCTAACGGGTACTGGTACAGGCAAACAGATTATTGTTTCAACAGGTGGTAGCGGAACATACACTAATGGATTTCCTTTAACTAATAACTCAACAAGTGCAGCTACCAATGGTGCATACGTTGTTATAAAGCCTGGTACGCACATACTAAAGATACGTTATTGGGTGAAGGATATTGCCACTAATATTGAGGGATCTATCACCAAGGAGCTTTCTTCAAAGATCTTTGAGCAGAACAAGTATTACAACATTACTGCCAACCTTGACGTAAAGGATTACGACGGCGATAAATACTACATGTGGGATGCTCAGCAGAATTATTGGGCAGGTCACGAATGGAATACTGCAAATCCATGGCAGCCAGTGTTGAGCAGTAACAGTAATAGTAATTACGCTCAAATAATAGTGACCCTCGTTACTACAACGAAACATTTACTTTTGGTGCAGATAATAAAGCAACTCACAGTTCATGTAAAGACCTTCCTAACGTAAATGAAATGACATGGTACGCTGCACAGGGCGATCCACGTTGGGACGAAGACGAATTGTGGACAACTATGGGTCACTTATACAAAGGTGGCATGTGGTTTAAGAAGAAGGCAAATATAAGCGGATTTAACCCTAACACCGCAGTAGACGGAAGCGATTGGCGCACAAATCTCGTTTCAAACATCTGGTCTGTATCTCAAACTCTTCCTTCTGCAGCTGACGCAAACAATTACTTCTACCTGCCTGCCTTGGGTTTCTACTATTCTGGTTGGCTGAACAACGTTAACAACTACGGCAGCTATTGGTCGTCAAGTGCTGACCCATTGACCGGTGTCTCCGCATACTACCTGTATTTCTTCAGAACTTTAGTCAGCGTGAACGTCCAAACCCGCAAAAGCGGTTACAGGGCGGAGGCGTTGTTCGAGTAGTCCTCGCAGTTGCCCCTTTACAGGTGACGCTCTCTAAAAGGCGACACCTTAAGAATAGCCGTAAGGCGATTTAAATAGAATATAGAATAACGAGTCTTAAAGGTGTTAAACACTCTTGGCTGTAGGTGTTTAACACCTTTGATTAATAGTATTAAACACCCTTGAAACGAAGTGTTGAATACCAATAAAAAAAGAGTTTTAATAACATATTTATCAACCATTTAAAAGTAAATACTATGGTAGAGTTTGAAGTAAAATCAAAGAAGCAAACAATCGGGAAGAAGAAGGGGCAGACGGTGTACTACGCTGTGCCCAAGAGTAACCAACACATGACGCTTGATGCGCTTTGCGACATGATTATGGACGAGACATCGCTCTCGCGTGGTGATGTGATGAACACGCTTATCACGTTGGGTAAGATGGCGTGCCGCTCATTGAAGATGGGTGCCAGTATTGACCTTGGTGACCTCGGTTCGCTTCGCATTTACTTTCCCCCCAAAGATGATGGACGATATGAAGGACGTGACGGCAGCCACACTCAAAACTCCTAAGATTATCTTTACCCCTAAAGCTAAAATGCGTGAGGCTGCTCATGCAGCGGAGGTGTCGGTGGATAATCCTGCTAGGAAAAAGGAGAAAAGCCTCACCCCCGACCCTTCTCCAAAAGGCGAGGGGAGTGAAGAGCACCCTGGACCGCAGGTAGGGTAATACCCCCTCCACAAAAGAAAGCCTCCCCAAGCCCAAGCCTCACCCCCCCGAAGGAGAGGGTAGCTCTAGGAGGGGATGTCCCTAAGTCCGCTCACATATATTTGGTTATTTCAAACTGTATGCAATAAGGACATCCCCTCCTTTGGAGGGGCTTGGGGAGGCTTTTTGAGGGTCGGCTTTCTTTTTTACCACGGGAGCATTTTAGATTGATTCAGGGTATCAATCGTTCTGTAATAAGACAACTCGATTATATTAATTGTGAAATTAATGTCTTTCAAAACTAGTGTATTAATTTGGTTCTCTCGCTCCCGTGGTCACGTATTTTCTTACTTTAATGCCTTTCTTTCATTGTTCTTCTTGCCATAAGTTCCTTTGATTATATGTAGGCGCGAGCAGTGAAAGCAATAAAAACAACCTTATTCTTTGCATTTCGCTTGATTTAGTGTATCTTTGTGGCTATGAATACACAAGAAGCACAGAATATTAAGTGGAGTGAAAACATCATCATTGTTGATGGTGATTATATTGATCATGTGGCTTTTGATATTATCGTAAACTTTGAGCGCATGCTAGATCGTCGTATTCCTGCTGCCGATTTTAGTCAGTGGGCGGTAGATGTTGCGCTTGATGGTAGGTTGAAACCAGGTGATCATGAGACACAAGTGATTCTTTTGCATGATAAAAAGAATCAGAAACTAGAGAATTTTGCTCCTTCCGATTATGATAAAGAACTCAACGGTCAGGCTTTTATGGACGAGCGGTTCGGTGAGTTTATTATAAATAGTATTGCTTGCGGTGATGAAAATACTGCGAAAGATGCTGTTTTGCTTGATCTTCTCAAGACGATTTGTATTCATGACGAGGTAAAACGGATTATGCTTGTTCCGAATGCTGAGGAGGATTCGCTGCTTCGCTCTATTAGAAATACATTAAATGATGTGGATGATGAGTTAAAACACATCACATTATTTGCAATGCAGCCTTTGGAAGGTGGCAACTTCAAGCAAGCGATATTGGGGTATTCAATAATGCATGCGATGGGGATAAAGGCCTCCTCAAGCCTCTTCGAAGGATGAAAGGCCTCCCCAAGCCCCTCCGAAGGAGGGGATGTTGCCTAACGGGATGGAAAGCCTCCCCAAGCCCCTCCAAGGGAGGGGATGTTGCCTAACGGGATGAAAAGCCTCTCCAAGCCCCTCCAAGGGAGGGGATGTTGCCTAACGGAATGGAAGCCTCTCCAAGCCCCTCCAAGGGAGGGGATGTTGCCTAACGGGATGAAAAGCCTCTCCAAGCCCCTCCAAGGGAGGGGATGTTGCCTAACGGAATGGAAGCCTCTCCAAGCCCCTCCAAAGGAGGGGATGTGCCTAACGGGATGAAAAGCCTCCCCAAGCCCCTCCAAGGGAGGGGATGTACTTAACGGATAAGATAGAACCATTATGGAAAAGAAAGCACTCCACATTAGTAATCTTACATCCCCTCCTTTGGAGGGGCTTGGGGAGGCTTTTCATCCTTCGGAGGGGCTTGGGGAGGCTCTCCCTCCTGGTTACTACCATGCTGACCCTATCCTCTATCCGATATTGGAAAAGGAAGCAAAGAGAATGCGGAGATTCCCCACTGAAGCAGAGTCTATTTTATGGGAGGCTGTTAGGAGAAAACAATTAGGTCTTAGGTTTAGAAGGCAATACGTAATCTATGGTTATATAGTAGACTTTGTTTGCTTGCCGTTAAAACTGATTATAGAAGCAGATGGTGAGTATCATTTTACGGAAGAACAGCAGGAAATAGATAAAGGTAGACATGATTTCTTAGTAAGTAAAGGTTTCTGTCTCCTTAGGTTTACAAATCAGGAAATAGTAACAGATATAGAACAAGTAAAATATAAAATAAAAAGAAAGATGGAAGAACTGAAAAGTAAGACTACTGCAGTAGGCGGTGGTAATCAGACAACCCCTCCTTTGGAGGGGCTTGGGGAGGCTGGTCGTGTCCTAATGATAGGTGCAGGTGGCGTTGCTACTGTAGCTGCTTTTAAGATTGTCCAGAATCAGGACGTGTTTACTGAATTTATGATTGCTAGCCGTCGCAAGGAAATGTGATGAGTTAGTTAAGGCAATTCATGATAAAGGTTATAAAGCTGATATCAAGACAGCACAGGTTGATGCAGATGATGTTGAGCAATTGAAAGCATTGTTTAATGATTTCAAGCCAGAGCTGGTTATTAATTTAGCTTTGCCATATCAAGATTTGACAATCATGGATGCTTGTTTGGCTTGCGGTTGTAATTATTTGGATACAGCTAATTACGAACCAAAGGACGAGGCACACTTCGAATATAGTTGGCAATGGGCTTATAAAGATAAGTTCGAGAAGGCTGGACTGACAGCTATCCTTGGTTGTGGTTTCGATCCAGGAGTATCACAGGCTTATACGGCGTATGCTGCTAAACATCATTTTGACGAAATTCATTATCTTGATATCGTTGATTGTAATGCGGGCAATCATCACAAAGCATTTGCAACGAACTTCAATCCAGAAATTAATATTCGTGAGATAACTCAGAAGGGTCTTTATTATGAGAATGGTAAATGGATTGAGACAGAACCATTGGATGTGCATCAAGATTTGACCTATCCAAATATTGGTCCACGTGATTCTTATCTCATGCACCATGAGGAATTGGAGTCATTGGTAAAGAACTATCCAACAATTAAGCGTGCTCGTTTCTGGATGACATTCGGTAAGCAATATCTTACTTATTTGGACTGTATTCAGAATCTTGGTATGAGTCGTATCGATGAGATAGAATATGAAGCACCATTAGCTGATGGCTCTGGTAAGACAGCTAAGGTGAAGATTGTTCCTTTGCAGTTCTTGAAAGCAGTTCTGCCTAATCCACAAGATCTAGGAGAGAATTATGATGGTGAGACTTCTATAGGTTGTCGTATCCGTGGAATTAAGGACGGAAAGGAGCAAACCTATTACATTTATAATAATTGTAAGCACCAAGATGCCTATAACGAAACGGGAATGCAAGGTGTCAGCTATACCACGGGTGTACCTGCAATGGCTGGTGCAATGATGTTCTTCAAGGGCTTATGGCGCAAACCAGGTGTATGGAACGTAGAAGACTTTGATCCAGATCCATTCTTGGAGGTACTCAATAAGCAAGGCTTACCTTGGCATGAAGTATTTGGTGGCGATTTAGAATTATAAGAATGTGGCTTGCTCTTTGGACTTTATTGAATTTGTCAGTAGTCAGATAGCTACTGCAGGGACTGTAAGATACAGGAAGATGTTTGGCGAATACATGATTTATGTTGACGAGAAGCCTGTCATCATAGTTTGTGACAATATACCTTATGTTAAAGAACACGAGGCAATTAAATCAATGATGTTATCTGCCGAACGTGGCTTCCCTTATGAAGGAGCTAAGGAACACTATATTTTAGATGTTTCAAGGTCTGATTTTGCAGTTAAGGTCGTTAAGGTTTTGGCAGAGGTGCTACCTTTTCCAAAGAGCAGAAAGAAGAATAAATAGTATTATATCAATCAGAAAACAAGATAATAGTATATGGCAAAAGAAGATACAGCATTAGCTGCTGAGGGAAAACTAAAGGCATTGCAAGCCGCAATGTCCAAGATAGAGAAAGACTTTGGTAAAGGTTCTATCATGCGAATGGGTGATGAACAGATAGAGAATGTTGATGTTATACCAACAGGAAGTGTGGCTCTTGATACAGCATTGGGCGTTGGTGGCTATCCCCGTGGGCGTATTATCGAGATTTATGGACCAGAGTCTTCTGGTAAGACAACGCTTGCTATCCATGCAATAGCCGAAGCACAGAAGCAAGGGGGCATAGCTGCTTTCATTGATGCAGAGCACGCTTTCGATCGTTTCTATGCTGAGAAGCTCGGTGTGGATGTAGATAATCTTTGGATATCACAGCCTGATAATGGTGAACAAGCATTAGAGATTGCAGACCAGTTGATACGTTCTTCTGCAATTGATATCCTCGTTGTCGACTCTGTTGCAGCACTTACTCCAAAGAAAGAGATCGAAGGAGATATGGGCGACTCGGCTGTTGGTTTGCAAGCACGATTGATGAGTCAGGCATTGCGTAAGCTCACTTCTACTATCTCAAAGACCAACACCTGCTGTATATTCATCAATCAGTTGCGTGAGAAGATAGGTGTGATGTTCGGTAACCCAGAGACCACTACGGGTGGTAACGCACTGAAGTTCTATAGTTCCGTGCGCCTTGATATCCGACGTGTCACTAGTATCAAGAATGGTGATCAGGTAATTGGTAACCAGGTTCGAGTTAAGATTGTTAAGAATAAGGTGGCTCCTCCTTTCCGTAAGGCAGAGTTTGAAATCACCTTTGGTGAGGGTATCTCAAAGATCGGTGAGATAGTTGACTTGGGTGTTCAATACAACATTATCCAAAAGAGTGGTAGCTGGTTTAGTTATAACGGAACCAAACTTGCACAAGGACGTGACGCCACTAAGACGATGTTGAAGGATAATCCTGAGCTTGCAGAAGAGATCGAAGGACTAATAAAGCAGGCTATTGTTGACCAGGCACAATAATCTTCTACATATATAAAAGAGGCTTAATCCAAACGGGATTAAGCCTCTTTTTTGTTTTAGAAGTATCTTCTTTACTTACTTTCTCAGTAAGCTTTCAATCGTATTTCGTACCCTCCTTTCGGTAGTCTGCATGATGATGTTCTCATCAACTCCTTGCTTCCCATATAGATGGAAGGGTTGGAATAAAGCATATCGCTGCGTTTCTCCTCACGAGCAGAGAAGTGAAAGGCACGTACCTGTGTCTCTTCTTGAATCTTAAAGATATTCTTTTCCGTTACTCCACATCCTGCCATGATAATGATTCTATCCTTTGCAAGTGTATTCAAACGTCTTAGTAAAGGAATACCTAACTCTGCTGTGGGCTGCTGACCAGACGTGAGAATACGATGAAAGCCCATTGTGATAATCTCTTCTAAGGCTTCCTCGGGATCTCGACAACAATCGAAAGCACGATGAAAGGTGACATTCATTCCTTTAGCATGCTCCATCAATAATTGGTTGGCATGCTTATCAATATCGCCATTAGCCGTCAGACAACCAAAGACAACGCCATCCACACCGAGTTGCCGACACAAGTCTATATCCATTGCCATGCGTTCCAACTCTGTTTCAGAGTATAGGAAATCACCTCCGCGATTGCGAATTATTACGTGCAAACGTGTTTCTTTCAATACATCTCGCGCCATCTTTATCTCCCCATAAGAAGGAGTTGTGCCGCCTTCGGGTATTCCCATGCAGAGTTCCACACGATTGGCACCACCTCGTTGAGCCTCTATACAACTCTCAACACTATTGGCGCAGACTTCAAATTCATAGTTTTCTTTCATCATATTATAGAGGAGTTAAGGGAGTGAAAGGAGTGAAAGGGAGTTAAGACAAATGTTCCGTTAATTGGAGTTATTGGACTTTTACATCTCAATACTTACATTCTTCTATCGTCTAACGCCCTTTCCTCAATTCTAAAGTTTACTACTTACCTTCACAATCTGGTCTCCCAACCCGATGGTGTAACCCTGTGATAGGAATACAACTCGGTTGAAGGTATCAGCGATGATGAATACTGGTAGCTGACTCGTATTGTGTAGTTTCATCTCTTTGGCAATCTCCTTGAGAATCTCCCCACTCTTATCTATACCATAGATCACCTTTTCTGGCAGTTGACCAAACTCACTCTTCTGTGCATCGAACTTCTCTTTTGCTTCTTCGCTCGTGAAGAGTAATACCATTGGACGCCCCCATTTATCCAGCTTCTCCTTTACTTTTGCAATGTCATGGAGGGCATGGTTCGTTGGTTCTTGCCCTACACCGAGTATACCGAGGACGTAATAACCGCGTCCCGTCTGGCTTAGTAAGGACACATTATGCCCCTCCTTCTCAAAGAGATCTTCGCTATTAAAGCTGCCAATCACCTTTATTCCTTCTGTTTCCTGGCGCATGATGAGGTTGATTCGAGTTGTTGTTCCTGGCTTGATAGTGAAGAATCGGTTATGAGCCATCACACTTCCGTCTGCCATGCGTTGCCCTGTAACGAGCAAGTAAGTGCCCTCGTCCAGTGTTGCTCCATCCTTGAACGCATTTGCCCAAGTTGCTCCATAGGTCGAACCATCGGCTGACTCATCGAAATTCATCAGTAAGGTCTGCCCATTCACAATCTTACTAATAGTGAAGTGAGTATAATATTTCGGGTCATCCAAGAACTCTGTTGGTTTATAGTCAAGCACCAACTTCCCCGTCTTAGCTACTTGTTGTTGCGTCGTTTCAAAGTCGACATCAACCCACTGACCATCTTTCTTGTATTGAACCTTCCCTGTCACGCCATCTTGCTGAGCCTCGATACCAAGACTCCGAGCTACATCCACAAAGAAAATATTCCTACTTCTCTCATCTGCCACACGACTTTCCCACGTACTGATAGGCGTTTGTGGGATTCTCATAGCGTGCTTATCAGGATTCAATTTGATGTTCGTTCTCACCCAATTTACCAATAGTGCAGGATTCTCTTTAAACTTCTTAGCATCATTACTAAACGCTTTCTCAAAGAAAACCTTAAATGGTTTGAGGATCATCTCACTCTCTACACGAGGGCATAACTCGTCACTCTTTGCTGTCATCTGGTCTTCCAATATTTCCATTGGCATATCTCGAAGATCCTTATAACTAAGTGATTCCAACAGATCAATAGCCCGTTTTTCATCTGCCGAGTGCTTCTCAACAAATTCTTTGATGGTTCTCCAGTTACCACGCGACCTTATTATATAAGGTATAGCGGCCTTAATCGGGTAATCTTTCAAGCTCTCCTCTGATGGGAATGTCGCTATGTAAGCATTGCGTTTAGCATCTTCTTCCGCCAACCTACGCTCGTTCTCCTTGCGTTGTGCGTCTGTTACAGGAGGCAGAATAGCTTTCTCTACAGGTGGGATAATATCCATATCCTGCTCTTTCCCCGCCTTTTTATCATCGTAAGAGAGTCTTATAACAACCTTCTTGTCCTTTCCAAACGATACTTTAGCATATCCGTAGTGTCCGTTCTTAGACGCCCATACAAGCATATCACCCCTTCCTGCAGATAGAAACGTTTGTCCTTTCTTATCGGTGTATTTGGTAACTGCAGTGTAATATTCGGCATAGTTGTATATTTTAAAGTCCACTTTCGCATCCTGTACGGGCTTCCCTTTAGCATCAAGAACGCTGAAATCAATCCTACCAGTGCTCCCGTAGTTATCAATCAGATTGATTTCTGTGAAGTTATTTGTGCGTAGCATAACCTCTTCTGGACCTTCATAATCACCAAAGGCACGTGTGTGTGCATGAGCATAGCACGCGATGCTGGTGCATTAAACCATGCCAGATTCAATACAGGTTCAGGCTCACAAGCCCCCAAGAAGTACCACTTCCCGTCTGCCCAAGCCTCTACCCACGCATGGTTATCATCGGTATGTGCCCATCGAGGAGTATATACTTGGCGAGCTGGAATACCAATGGCTCTCAAGGCACTCACCGTGTAAGTACTCTCTTCCCCACATCGTCCTCGTCCTGTCCGCATTGATTGCAGTGGTGAAGAAGTGCGTGCGTCCGAAGGTTCATAAGTAACATGTTCATGGCACCAGTGGTTCACTTCCAATATTGCCTGTTGCATAGAAAGCCCTTTAACACGCCCCTTTAGTTCTTGAAAGAATATAGCACGAGAGCTGTCAAGAGGCTCATTGTTCACACGCATCGGTAGAACGAAATGCCTAAAGAGAAGCTCTGGCACCTTCTTTCCCCATGCCATCTCTTTCCTCGTTTCGAGGGCAGTTCGCACATTACGTAAGTGGTAAGCTGTGGTGTAATCAGTCGCATCTGCAATCGGCATATAGGCATAAAGAAAGCGCAAGGCCTCCTCTTCCTCCATGGTTGGCGATAGCCCTTTTGTATCATAGAACTTCGATCCAATCAACTTCATTTTGGCGTCGAAAGCATTGTTCACCTTCTGTCTGAATGCTGCATCGGAGATAAAGTGTTGTGCATAGACTGTCATTCCCATGAGGCAGAGACACAAGCTTAGTAGGATTTTCTTCATAGATTTATTCTTTAGTTAATAAGCTGTTGGTAAATTACAGTTGATACTATTTTCGCTTGCAATATTCGTAAAAAAAATCAATATATGCAAGTCTTATCGCATAAAAAATACGAATCCTTTCTATCGTGCAGTTGGTTAGGTCTGTACGAGTTCCTTTCTTCTTCTTGTCTCGCTAAGCCTCTCCAAAGGATAGGGGTGCCACCTAAGGGAATGTTATTAATATGTGTTAGTGGATAAAGGGGGCGTTTCTTCGCTATGAAAAGAGCCTCTCTTTGCATGAAAGAAACGCCCTTTTCAAATTGAGAAGAGCCTCTCTTTGTTTTTTATCAATGTGTACTATGTTTCTTGTAAGGGCTTAGAAAGTATTAAGGGAGTAGAAAGAATGAATCCAAGTAAACTTATATCTTATGGCTAAACTACACACTTGTTTTCATTCTTTCGGCTCCCTAGTGAGTTAAGTTATTGAAGGGCAGTGTTTAAGACTGCGCCTTCGATTTATATTCCTGCACCACTTCTTCCATTGTGATACCCAAGAGCTGCATCTCACGGAACAATGACGGAAGGGTTTGCTGACAAAAGGTTTTACGTCGTGCAAGCATGATTTGCTCCCTTGCACCAGCCGAAACGAAATAGCCCATACCACGTTTGTTATAGATAATCTGCTCTCTTGCTAATAGTTCGTAAGCCTTAACCGCCGTATTGGTGTTCACTTGCAAGGTAACAGCATACTCCCTTACGGATGGGATTCGGTCGTCGGCTTTATAGGTTTTGGCTATGATTTCATCGCAAAGGCGGTCTGCCATCTGCTCGTATATAGCCTTATTATTTTCGAAAGTCATAATCTTTTATCCTCTCATTAATACTTTGTTATATGTTAATCCACCGATTGTTGATAACCTGCAAGCGTGTGTATAACTTGTAAGCAGCCCAATACATTAATATAGTGAGTGCCAAACAGATGATGTTCCCAGTAATATCTCCGAAGAAGTCATTCGGTATTGAGAGTTGATAGTCGGTGTGAGCAAGTAGCATAAAACCGATACCTGCCATTAAACCAGCTACTATCATGAGAATCAAAATGAGGCTTATGATGGTCTTCAACCATGCTGTTTTGCGGAAGAACATACCCCCTAATATGGTGAAAGCATTGGTGAGAAGGATTGCTTCTAACTGTACCCAAAGAGGGGAAAGGGAGCTTGTCGTTTGGAGAGAGTCTATTGCTATTGTAGTCATCGAAGCCCTTGCACCATGATTAACCAGCATGGAAACAATTTGTTGTAACACGTCCGCTGTTAGGAAAGCAGCCACAACTATGAGGGGGAAGACGATGGACACGAGTACTACACGTGCCACGAACTTCTCTACATTGGTAGCTGGTAGCATCATCTCACTTATGCGTGACTGACGCAACTTGAGGTCATTTATAACAAAGGTACCCATGATAAAGAATGCTGCCGGTAGTATCGTAAGGACGAAATCAACGCTTCCCATGAGATCTATTTGTATCTGTTCTGTACTGCTTGCCTGCCATGTAAAGATGTTACAAACACGTAAGATCATATAGATGAAGCAGGCAATGAGGAACCCAAGGAATAGGTTAATTATTTTGCGACGGCGCACGAGAACGAGTCGAGCGAGTACTCTTCCGAATCGGTTAATATCGAACTTTTTCATAACTAATAAGTCCTTTCTTTATTTATTTTGTTCTACTTGTATTATCGGTAACAGAGGCATTTCCCGTTACTCGTTGTTGTATGCTTTGACGTGTGTTACCATTGAGTGTGATGTCTGCATTGCCTGATAAGGTGAGTGTCACACTGTCGGAATGGTCAAAGTAGGTGTTTACACTGGCGTTACCACTGATGTTGAATTTTGTTGTCTGTGCCGTCAACTTTGCAATGTTAACGTCTGCATTACCAGAGATATCCATGTTCATCTCGCTGACTTTCACTTTGTTGAGTTTGACGCAAGAGTTACCTCTAATGTCAAGTGTCAGTTTGTCTACCTGAAGAGAGTCCTGGAAAGTGAGGGATGTATTACCTCCTTGATCCACTCTAACGAGTTGTGGGCATGTTACATATACCTTTATTATATCAGCTCCGTCGTTAGAACTATTAAAAAAGATGATCCCTTTTTGTGAAGGGTGATTCCTCTCGTGGATTATTAGGGTGTTATTTTTAACCTTGATATCCACATATTCGAGTAGTTTCTCCCTACCTTTTATCTCTACTTGGTACTTATTTCCTTGCAAGAAGTAGACTTCTGCATTACCTCCTAACTCTACATTCTGGAACGCCTCGACGTTCATATCCTTCTTGGTAGGCAGTCCGTAATCGGGTTTCTTTGTGATGCACGAACACAGAGTGATGATTGTTAAAGTCAAGAAAGGCTGGTTAGGATAGTAGATATCCGTTTGTTGGGTTGTTTCTTCATAATGATGTCCTCCTTTATATTTACTTTAGTTTACCTTGAATTGCCGCATTGAATAAGAGTTCTAAGTTGATGTAGGTCTCCTTATCATCCTCTTTACGCTTACAGATCACGCTATTTCCTTGTAGAGAAGGTTCAGCATAAAGCACTGAGTTATCCATCTCGCTGGGTTGGAGAACATCGAATCGAAACCTTGAAGTAATCGCTTCCGTTGAATCGTTAAGGAGCACTTGTGAGTTGTCCAATATTATGATGTAGTCCAGTAGCTGTTCGACATCATGCACCTGATGAGTTGATATTATCAATGACGATTCATCAGCCATATTGCCTGCAACAACCTTTCGGAAGAGTGTTTTGGATGGGATGTCAAGACCATTGGTAGGCTCATCCATCAATAGAAGTCGGCATCCTGTGGCAAGTGCGAAACTCATATACACCTTCTTTTTCTGCCCCATGGAGAGCTGCTTCATGTCTACATCTGTGGGCATCTCAAAGTCTTGTAAGCACTTTTCTAAGGTCTGTCTGCTGAAGTTCGGATAGAATTTCTCGTGTACAGCTAAGTAATTCTTGAGACTCATGTCAGGCAAGTTATACTCTTCAGGGACGATGTATATCTCCTGTAGCATTGCTGGATAACGACGTGAAGCAGTGTATCCATCAACGATAACTGTGCCCTTTGATGGTTTTAATAAGCCTGCAATGAGGTAGAGTAGGGTGCTTTTACCCATTCCATTCTTACTAATAAGCCATAAATACGGCTCTCGTTGAGTTCTAGGTTCAGCCCATCAAACACCTTGTGTTTGCTTCTTGGATAGCTGAAAGAGAGGTTGTTAACTTGAATCATAGTTCCTTCTTGTTTTAAAGGGGTTATGTCTTAAATGTCTTTAAACGCTTGCTTTGATCGTATGTAATGGTGTACTACTTTAATAATACACTGCAAATGTAGTTGAAAAAACGCTTCCATCCAAATGAATTAATATTTTTTTGCAAAAAAAGCAAGGCTTTTTTCCATTTGTTCTTATAGATGGTTTGGGAAATAAGTACTATCTTTGTGAATTGTAATAACCCTATACCAATACAATAAATAATGATGAAAAGAAACATGTTGATTGCTTGTGGGCTATTGAGCATAGCGTTTTCTCTACAAGCACAAACCAAAGATGGAGGTATTGATAAGCAGATGTTACAGCAGATTCAGAAGTCTGGCTTGACTGCTTCTGACCGTGCTTTATCCAATGCGATAGCCACTAATTCGATTGATGACTTGGCTCGAAACTTTCGCAATGCAGGTCCTATTGATACCTATTTCAGTGTTGAAACACCTAAACAAAACATTCAGAACCAAAAGAGCTCAGGGCGTTGTTGGCTCTTTACGGGGCTTAATGTCTTGCGTTCTAAGTTCGCTCGTGCCCATAAGGATACGTTACATGTAGAGTATTCGCATGTCTATCTCTCCTTTTATGACCAGTTAGAAAAAGCCAACCTAATGCTCCAGGGCGTTATAGATAATGCTGACAAAGCTATTGACGACCCACGTGTTCAGTTCTTTTTTAAGAACCCCATTGGGGACGGAGGGACGTTTTGTGGAGTTGCAGACCTCGTGGAGAAGTATGGCGTAGTACCGATGGAAATAATGCCAGAAACGTACTCGGCAGAGAACACCTCACGTATGTCTCGCATCATAGCTTCTAAGTTACGTGAGTTCGGATTGGAGCTTCGTAAGATGGTAGCAGATAAGAAATCGAAAGCGAGCATCAAGTCTCGTAAGACAGAGATGTTAGGTACTATCTATCACATCTTGACGCTTTCTCTTGGCGAACCAGTTAAGTCTTTTAGCTATGCCTACAAGGATAAGAATGGTAAACAAGTGGGCAAGGTGAAGACTTATACACCGCAGGAATTCTATAAAGAGACCGTTGGTGGTCCTCTTAATGGTACGTTTATTATGGTGATGAATGACCCTCGTCGACCTTATTATAAGACTTATGAGATTGATTACGACCGCCATACTTACGATGGACATAACTGGAAGTACGTTAATCTACCTATGGAGGAGATCGATAAAATGGCTATTGCTTCGTTGAAGGATTCGACTAAGATGTACAGTAGTTACGATGTTGGTAAGCAGTTGGATCGCACTCGTGGATACCTCGATACCGATAACTACGATTACGGAACATTGTATGGTACGACCTTCCCAATGGATAAGGCGGATCGCATTGCGACCTTCGATAGCGGTTCAACACATGCCATGACACTTACAGCTGTTGACCTTGACGAGCAGGGACAACCGAAGAAGTGGAAGGTAGAAAACTCCTGGGGAGCTACTTACGGACAGAATGGTTACTTGATAATGACCAATCCTTGGTTTAATGACTATATGTTCCGACTGGTAGTTGATACGAAGTATGTGCCTGCTAATGTACTGAAGGCTGCACAAGAGAAGCCTATTATGGTGGTGCCAGAAGACCCACTGTTCCAGGAGGATATGTAGTTTTCCTCTACTCTGATAAAACCTCACTAAGCCCCTTCGAAAGGAGGGGCTGTCCTTAAAGGAATGAGGAGGAATAGTGCGATAAAGGTGCGTGTAAAGTGTAACGAGGCGCAATCTTGTTAGCAACGGACAATAGTTAATAAAGAAAGAAACGCCCTTCTCCATTGGAGAAGGGCGTTTCTTTGATGTGAGGGGAGGCTCTCTTCAAAGCAAAGAAAGCCCTCCCTTATTAGTTTCCGTTAGATACTCCTCTTCTTAAGGGAGGTTGGGAGGAGTTTCAAAGAGCCTTATTTACATGGTTGAATCCAAAAGTGTATAGCCCTATTTACCGCTGGTAACTGATATTGTGGTAGTGGTTCTTCACCCCAAGAGTTGATTCCGCCGACTCCCATCATATAACCATCTAAGGTGAGATTAGTGTACTCTGAAGTTGGAACTTGGTAACTATGGCGTTGGTGTTTCTCCTTTCCTTCATCCAAGTCACTTATGTTGTAATGTAGCGCACTGGCGTAGAATGGAGCTTCGTCGAAGTACACTTTGAATCCAAACTTATCGTTATCTGTCTGCTTCCACCATCTTATGTCACTCTTTGTACCCGTCTCTTGAGGGCGAATGTAAGGGAAGAATTGCTGATCAGCAGACTGCTCGTAGAGCCCTATTCGCTGTGAGTATTTACGATCGGAATAGTTCTCGATAGGTCCACGACCATAGTAAGTGGACTGATCCATGTCGTAAGGTAATTGCATCAACACACCAAAGCGGGGTAGGATAGGTGCCTTCGAACCATCTTTCATTTGCATTTCCATGCTCACATGAAGAGCCCCATCTTGTGCTACATTATATATAAGGTGTAATGTTGCTGCTACATCGGGCATATCATAAACAGCTGTTAGCTGTCTTGTTGCAGGTTCTACCGAAACTTGCTTTAAGTCCATCTTAGGATTGTGCCATACCGCTAGCTTGTTTTGGAAGTTAGCCCCCATATCATTATCTGTAACGGCTCTCCAGAAGTTAGGTTTTAGTGTTCCACCTTCTCCCAAGAGGTTTCTTCCTTCCACTTCATAGCGTGTCAATAGACCCGTCTGACGGCTGAATACAATCTCAAAGTCCTTACTTGTGAAGCTCACCTCACCAGCCTTTACGTTGTCAGAAACCCTAACCTTTGCAGTCGAAACGGGTTCCATCTTGGGCATTGGTTGCCATGGATTCACCTCCATCTGCATACTTGCTACTGTCTGACCAGCCTCCATGAGCGGTTCAGCCGACTTTAGTTTAAAGTCGATATTCAGTAGTCCTTCACCGTCAAAGTCCTGTCCGTTGATTGGAAGAGTGTAAGTAGCAGACTGCTGCGGTTCTATGTCCAGCGTTTCAATCGTACCCTGTTTCACAACTTTCCCCCTCGTCCATCAATGACCATTCCATTCGATAGTTATTGAGGTTACGGAAGAAGTATTCGTTATGAACTTGTATCTTTCCTTGCTTCAAGTCAATCGGTTTCGCCCAAATGTTCTGATACTCGTATGCAAGTTCATAAGCATGTGGGTTGTATTGACGATCAGGTCCGATGATACCATTGCAGTTGAAGTTGTTGTCTGAAGGGTCATGCTTGTTGTAATCGCCACCATAGGTATATTCCGTTTCAACATTCGCTTCTTTAGCTAATTGTTCATAGTCTTTTGTAGTGCGAGAAGCGTCGAAGTGCGGTGTACGATGTAGACCTTGATCAACGAAGTCCCAGTCAAATCCACCTTGAAACTTAGGATATTTACGAATCAAATCCCAGTATTCTTTGAGGTTACCACCCGAGTTGCCCATAGTGTGGTTATACTCACATTGAATCAGAGGACGTGTATAGTTTGGATCCTTAGAATAGGCTTCGCAGTCTTTTGGTGGATAATACATAGGGCAGAAGATGTCCGTTGCGTAGCCCTCTTTCTCCGCCCGTTCATACTGCACAGGACGGCTCTTGTCTTGTGATTTTATCCAATTGTAAGCATCGTCAAAGTTCTTACTATAACAAGTCTCATTACCTAAACTCCATAAGACGATACTAGTATGGTTGAACTTAGTTCCTACATTGTGTTGATTGCGTTCCATTATCTGTTTCGCAAAGAGGGGAGTACCTGATGGAGCGTCTTTAGCGTACCCGAAGCCATGACTCTCTTGGTTAGCTTCAGCTATAACATATAGTCCGTACTCATCACAAAGGTCATACCACAATGGGTCGTCAGGGTAGTGACAGGTGCGAACAGCGTTGATGTTAAGACGTTTCATAATCTGGATGTCCTGTATCATACGCTCACGTGTAACGAGATAACCGCCATCTGGATCCATTTCATGTCGGTTAGCACCCTTGAAGAGAATGGGTTGCCCATTGACAAGAACTTGTGAGTTCTTTATCTCCACCTTACGGAATCCTACCTTGAGGGGTATAGTCTCAATGGCTTTACCAGTCTTAGCATCTTCTACATGAACATAGAGATTATAGAGATAAGGTGTCTCTGCCGTCCACTTCTTTGGGTTTCTTAATTCCATCAAATCCGTTGCTTGTCCTGCTTTATCGGGCGTTACGACCGTCTTATAGACAAGGTTATTATCCGTATCCTCCAATATCAAGAAGGCTTTTGTATTGCCTGTAAGCTGAAGGTTGACGCTGAGTGTACCATCCTTGTAGTCATTTACGAGGTCTGGAGTAATACGGATGTCATCCAAGTGTTGCTTTGCATCACGTGCATAAAGGTAACTTTCACGTGCTACACCGCTAAGTCTCCAGAAGTCCTGATCCTCACAATAACTGCCATCTGACCATCTGAAGACCTGAAAAGCTAGCTGGTTTTTACCCTTCTTAAGGTATTTTGTGATATCAAACTCTGGTCCAACCTTAGAGTCCTCACTATATCCAACAAACTTACCATTGACCCATAAATAGATACAGGAGGTCACCGAACCAAAGTGAGCAATGACTTGTTTGCCCGTCCAATTGTCTGGTATTGTGATAGTACGGCGATAAGAGCCCACATGGTTATCCTGAATCGGAACCTCAGGAGGGTTATTCTTGAAGTTACCACGCCATGCAAAACCCACGTTCACATACACGGGATCACCATAACCATTCATCTCCCAGATACCAGGAACATGTAAGGTCTTCCATTGCGAATCGTCATAATCAGTGCGAAAGAAGTCAGTTGGACGTTGATTAGCATGTTCCACCCAATTAAACTTCCAGTCTCCATCTAATGAGAGATAGTTTGTTGAGAGTTTTCGATCATACTTCTTCAATGCTAATCCTTCGTATGGAGAGAAGGCAAAGAAGTCAGTGTGCGTTGTAAATCGGTTGACGGCATTTGTTTGTAAGTCGTGCCATTCTGTGAAGGTAGGTTCTGTCTGTGGTTGTTGAGCATGTAACCCAGAGGCAGACAAACCTAGCAATAAAGCTGTAAGGATTATCTTTTCCATGTTGGTCAATACTTTAGGTTTCCTTTTTATTATGCTCCTTATATACGTAACACGTATGAGGTAAGCACCAACAAAATTAGCAAAAAATCCTTTAATGAGCGTGTTATCTATCAAAATTTATGTATATTTGCTACACATAACGGCATACATAACATTTATTATCCATAATATGACTAGTCGGTACATCATCGTACGCTCACTTGCTTGTTGCCTTTTGTTGACCCATTCAATAGGGGTAGCACAAGCGCAGAAGAGACATAGAAGCACTCGAAAAGTTCAAACGCAACCTTTATTCCACGTAAATGATACCTTGCCTATCATTGGTTCGATGGCAAAGGTGGGAGCAGAACAAATGAATAAAGGATTGGTAAGTTCGGCACTTGACGCTCTATCAGGTAGGGTTGTGGGTGTTAATATGGTATCTAACGGACAGGATCGAATGGCAATGCTCACAAGTGTGCGTGTCCGTGGTACTACTTCATTAACTGGTGGTAACGACCCACTTGTTATCATTGATGGAGTATCTTCCGACCTAGCCACACTTTCAACTATCTACCCTGCAGATATTGAGAGTTTCACAGTCTTGAAGAATGCTTCAGAAACATCAAAGTACGGTTCTCGTGGTGCTTCTGGTGTCATTGAAGTAAAGACGAAACGCGGTCATGGTGGTAAGTTCCAGATATATTATGATGGAACTATAGGCTTTGAGTCAGTCTATAAACAACTTCGAATGCTGAATGCGACAGAGTATAGGAATGCTGCCAAAGCGTTGGGATTGGTTTATAATGATGGAGGCTTTGATACAGACTTCCAAAAGGAAATTACCAGAACAGGCTTCCTAAATACACATCATATAGCCTTTAGCGGTGGTAGTGATAAGTCGAATTATCGTGCGTCATTAGGTTATATGCGTGGAGAGACCGTTATAAAGAATCGAAGCTACAACAACTTCATCGCCAAGCTAGATATCTCTCAGTTGGCATTTGATGAGAAGTTGAAGATAGACTTTGGTGTATTCGGCTCGTCTCAACAGGATAATAAGGTCTATGACCTGCACATGCTTGTCTATTCAGCTGCGTCTATGAATCCTACATTAGCCTTTCATAAGGTTGGAGATGGGTGGCAACGCAATAGCAACTCTTCGCAGATTGCTGCCCCCGCACCGCTATTGAAGGAGCGTAACGATGAGCGGAATCTAACTTTCAATACCCATTTGCAATTACAATATCAGCTGTCACATGACTTGAAGCTATCGGCTTTGGGCTCTTATTCCTATACATCAACTGAGAATGGGAAGTTCGCTCCTACATGGGTATGGGCACAAGGAAGAGCCTATAGAGGAGAGCGTAAGACGGAGGATCTGTTAGGTAATCTCCAACTCGATTGGAAGCATAGTTGGGACAATCAAGCTCTCTCTGCCACCCTTTTGGGCGAATATCAACAGAGCAAGACAAGGGCTTTCTGGACGGAAGTAAAGGGATTGACTAGTAACCTCTTCGGCTATGATAACCTCGGGGCGGGAGCTGTTCGCCTTTATGAGGGAACAGGCAGTAACTATGCTGATCCTAGTTTAGCATCCGTCATGGGAACACTCTCTTACAATCTCTTGGACCGCTACACATTGAATATGTCAATGCGTGCAGATGGCTCATCAATGGTGGGCAAAGACCACACATGGGGCTTCTTCCCTTCTATTTCAGCATCGTGGAATATGAAGAAAGAGGCTTTCCTGCGTAACGTGAGAGCGATTAGCTTGCTCAATCTGAGGGCTGGTTATGGTAAGTCGGGTAACCTTGGAGCTATCAGCTCTTACCTTTCTTTAAAGCAATATACACCTATTGGGGTTGTTTCGTATAATGGAACTCCAACCACAACAATGGGTATCTTGCGTAATAGTAACCCTGACTTAAAGTGGGAGGTACGCAGTACTTTCAACATAGGAACGGATATGGGTTTCTTTAATAATCGTCTTCTCTTGACCGCCGAATACTATTATTCTAAGACAACCGCCATGCTCTATGAGTATGATGTGCCTGTTCCTGACTTTGCCTTTGATAAGTTATTGGCGAACATAGGCTCTATGTCGAATAGTGGATTTGAGCTTGGTGTGGGTATTGTGCCTATTGCTCGAAAGGACATGGAACTGAATATCAATGTTAACATGGCTTGGCAGAAGAATAAACTATTGTCCTTAAGTGGTAATTATAAGGGTCACGAGATGACAGCATCGAAGATTACTCCTATTGGCGCAATGGATGGTGCGGGCTTTCATGGGGGTAATAACCACATCTTGTATCAGATTGTTGGGCAGCCACTGGGCGTTTTCTATCTTCCTCACTGCAAGGGACTCGTTGATAACGGGCATGGACACATGAAGTATGACATCGCTGACTTAGATAACAATGGTACAATAGATCTTAGTGACCATGGTGATCGTTATATTGCAGGACAGGCTACTCCAAAGATGACCCTCGGCTCTAATATTAGCTTCAGATATAAGAATATCGATGTAACCTTGCAGATGAACGGAGCCTTCGGGCATAAGATATTCAACGGAACAACGCTCTCATACCTCAATATGTCTAACTTCCCTGATTATAATGTGCTGTCTGTTGCACCAGAGCGGAACATCGTTGACCAGAATGTGAGCGACTATTGGTTGGAGAAGGGAGACTATCTTAACTTCGATTATCTCACCATTGGATGGAATACTCCTATTAAGAACAAGTACATCCAGTCGTTGCGTTTATCATTCAACATCAATAACCTTGCTACCATCACGGGCTACAGTGGATTGACACCAATGATAAATAGTTACGTAGTAGATAACACATTAGGCATAGATGACAAGCGAACTTATCCTCCTTATCGCACCTTCTCGGTGGGACTAAGCGTTAAGTTCTGATGAAAGCTAGTAATATTTTAAACCCTTCACAGCATGAGATATATTCCACGTTTACTACTCTTTGCGGCTATCTTGACATTCTCTAGTTGCTTGAACGAGCACTCTAAAGGGAGTTTGGGCGAAGACCAAGTATTCACATCGGCTAAGGATGTGTATGTGAATGCCGTTGCCACGTTATATAATTATATTGGTGGTAATGCCGATAGTCAGGGCTTGCAAGGCACTTATAGGGGCGTTTATGATTACAACACCTTGACTTCTGACGAGGCAATCATCCCTGTTAGAGGGGGTGATTGGTACGATGGTGGCTTCTGGGAGAACCTTTATCTGCATCGTTGGACGGCTGATGACCAGTCGCTTTACGACACATGGAAGTATCTTTATAAGGTGGTTGTGTTCTGTAATGACGCTTTGAGAATCATAGATAAGAAACGAGACTTGCTCACCGAGAGCCAATACACTTCCTATCAGGCAGAGGTGAGAGCCTTGAGAGCATTGTTCTACTTCTATATCATGGATATGTTTGGTAACGTACCTTTAGCTACCAGCACGATTGATAACATGAAGGACAGCAAGCAGAGTAGTCGACCTGAAGTATTCAACTTCATTGTCAAGAGCTACAAGAGGTCGAACCATTCCTGCCGAAGGAACATAGTAACTTGGAAGGAGCCTATTATGGGCGTGTCACACAGCCTGTCGCCGACTTCCTATTGGCTAAGTTAATGCTCAATGCGGAGGTATATACGGATGCTGATTGGACTGATAACCAGCGTCCAAGCGGGACTAATATCTTCTTCACCATTGATGGGCAGCAGCTGAATGCGTGGCAGGCTTGCCAGTATTATTGCGATAAGATAACGGCAGACGGCTACACGTTAGCAAGCGATTATAGCAGTAACTTCGCCGTACACAATGAGACATCAGTAGAGAATATATTTGTGATTCCGATGAACAAGATACTCTATAAGAATCAATTTCAGTATCTTTTCCGCTCTCGTCACTATGCGCATGGTGGCGCAGTGGGCACTTCCTCTGAGAATGGTGCCTGTGCAACGCTTACCGCTGTGCGTACTTTCGGTTACGGAACGAGCCAGGTTGACAAGCGATATACAGCTAATTTATATTCTGACACGGTGCGCGTCGATGGGAAGATTGTACGTCTTGAAGATGGTGAACCGCTTGTCTACATGCCATTGGCTGTCGAGGTGAATTTAACGAATAGCCCATTTATCAAGACAGCAGGTGCCCGTATGGCTAAATACGAGGTGGATAGGAACGCATATAACGATGGTAAGAGCCCCGATAACGACATCGTACTCTTCAGATATGCCGATGTGCTTTTGATGAAGGCAGAAGCAAAAGCGCGTAACGGGGAGGTTGCTGATAACGAACTAAATGCTGTTCGCCAACGCAGTGGAATGGGGTATAGACCAGCTACCCTCGATAATATCTTAGCCGAAAGACTGATGGAACTGATGTGGGAAGGCTGGAGGCGGAACGATCTCATACGCTATGACCTGTTCCATCGGGCGTATGACCAGAAGACAAATAGCACGAATGAGGCGGATCGGCACACTATTGTGTTCCCCATCCCAACTCGTGTTATGGCATTGAATAAGAGTTTGAAACAGAATAAAGGTTATCGCTAACCTTTGTCCTAATAGTTTGGTAAGATGGAACCTATCCTATGCGTTCCATCTTACTTCTCATTTCTATATATACTTCCAACGATACCTTACGACCACGAAGCGACCGAACACGAGGCATGTCACGGAAGTATTCGTCGTAAGTGTAATACCAGTTATACGTCATAATATCCTTACTTCGACTCACCAGATGGGCAACCTTTCTAGCTGCTGACGGCATAACAGAAGATAGGAAGTACTGCCTGTCAATCGTCTCTAATGCCAACACGAGAAACTTTCTAGGCTTTTGTGCAATGCGAGTAGGAATATCTTTAGTTTGTGTGGATATGGTGATGTGCCTACCGAAACGCTGATTAATATCATCCATCATCTGACGGAAGATAACGCCATGTGCCGAAGTATCCTTCTGCCCCGTGTAAGCTATATAATAATGTATCATCTCATGAATGAGCACATCATCAATCTCCTCCTTGTTTAACGCATAGTAAGTGGAGATGGAAATGGTGTAATCGGAATAAATGGTGCGCCTCCAATACGTTCGTCGCTTGCATGCCATCTGTCCGAGACGAGTCTTGCCTCTCGACAATTTAAGCGCAGGCAAGGGAAGTTCCCCGTGAAAGATAAGCTGGTTATAGTGCGTGAATGCCTCTTTAAGATAGGCTATTGTGAGGTTTTGTTTCATATTGAATGTGTGACAATAGTCATTAGTTAGACGGGTTAAATTCTGTATTATAACGGATTCTACACAGCGGTATAATTGAGCATCATACGCATGATATTCGGGTATCACGCTAATGATATTCGAGTATCACATAGGTGATACTCAATTATACACCAGCTGTATAATCGATTGTCTCCTATTGTTACAATCGATTGTCTTCAGTGTGACAATGGATTGTCTTATGCGTGACAATGAATTGTCTTCCGCGTGACAATGGATTGTACAAGTGTGTACAAAAAGCTAAGTTGTATGTTTCATTGGTTAAAGTGACGTTATATTTCTTGAAAGATGGTATTTACTTCCTCCGTTCATCCTATTTGCTAACGCACGAAGTGAGAGATGTGAGGGCTGGAAGAGGCGGATAAAACGCAATCAAGTAAGGACTGATTGCACTGTTTGTCCTTACTTGATTGGTATTTAAACATCTACTTCGGAGATGGTTTTATCTATCTTCTTAGCATATAGATAGAGTGTAAAGATAGACCGTTGCGGCAGGTATTGCTAAGAGCGATGAGTCGAATCGGTCGAGTATTCCGCCATGTCCTGGTAGGATATTACCGCTGTCTTTGATGCCGATAGTGCGCTTGAGTAGGCTCTCAATAAGGTCACCCCATGTGCCAAAGATAACGACAACCAGTCCCAGACCTATCCACTCTGGCATACTGAGGAGGTGAGTGTTATTACCTGAATTAGCATAATAGCCTATCACGCCAGCGATAATCAGTACGAGGATACCCCCTCCGATACTTCCTTCCCAGCTCTTCTTCGGGCTGATGCGTGGGAAGAGTTTGTGCTTGCCAAAGAGTGAGCCACTAAGATAAGCACCCGTGTCATTTGCCCAAAGGAAGATAAATATGCTCAATGGTAGGAGATAATCGAAGGTTGTCATACCATAGCCTTTCTGCTGGAAGGCTAACACGCTCATCATTGAGAAGGGGAAGGCAATGTACATCTGACCTAACATTGTGTAAGCCCAACTATGCATTGGATTCTTATTCTGTAGGTAGAGCTCCGCAACGAAGAGGTAGATAAGGGTGAGAACATATGGTACGAAGACGATAAAACCCGTCACCATATTCACTTGTAGGGCTGTCACAGCGCAGAAGAAGTAGGCTCCTGCTACGGTAGAGATGAATCGATTGACCTTTACACCCTCTATTTTATTCACCAATCCCGTGTATTCCCACATGGCTGCTCCCGTTATGATGAGGAAGAGACACGTGAGTCGTAGAGGGTTGATGATGCTCGTCACCATAATAGCAACGAATACGATCCCAGTGAGGGGCACGCACGATTAGGTTCTTAAGTTTATCACTCATGGCGTCTTATTTATTCTGCAGTGTTATTTGATTCTGTGTCATCTTCAGCCTTTTTCGCATTGTTGTTGAGTGCTCTCTGCTGTGCCTCGTGCTCTGCTTGAGCTTGCTTTACAGCTTCAGGCATATCCTCCAACTTAGGTTGCGACTTAGCCTCTTGATCTAACAACTCGTCTGTGCGACTCACCCAAGGACGCTTACCGAATATCTCTTCAACGTCTTCCGCCATGATAACCTCACGTTCCATGAGCAGTTGGGCTAGGCGGTTGTGACCTTCCTTGTGCTCGGTGAGGATCTGCTTAGCACGATCGTACTGTCCGTTAATCATCTTCAGCACTTCCTCATCGATCATCTTTGCTGTTGTATCAGAGTATGGCTTCTGGAAGTTGTATTCGTCATTATTGTAATAGCAGATGTTTGGCAAGCGGTCGCTCATACCAGCGTACGCAATCATACCATATGCACTCTTGGTCGCACGCTCTAAGTCGTTCATCGCACCAGTTGATATATGACTGTGAATAGCTCCTCTGCTGCACGACCACCGAGCAATGAGCACATCTCATCCAACATCTGTTCTTTGGTTGTGATAGGACGCTCTTCTGGCAGATACCATGCTGCACCGAGAGCCTGACCACGTGGTACTATGCTCACCTTCACCAATGGGTTGGCGTGTTCGCAGAACCAACTGATTGTAGCGTGACCAGCTTCATGGAGGGCGATAGTGCGCTTCTCGGCGGTAGTCATTACCTTTGTCTTCTTCTCCAAACCACCAATGATTCTGTCAACAGCATCTAGGAAGTCTTGCTTTGCTACCTCCTTGCTGTCGTGGCGGGCTGCGATAAGGGCTGCCTCATTACATACATTGGCAATGTCGGCACCAGAGAATCCTGGTGTCTGGCGTGCTAAGAGGTCGATATCAAGGTTCTTGTCGAGCTTCAAGTTACGCATGTGAACGAGGAAGATGTCCTTACGCTCTGGTAGATCGGGTAGGTCTACATGAATCTGTCGGTCGAATCGTCCTGCACGGAGTAAAGCCTTATCGAGCATGTCAACGCGGTTGGTGGCTGCAAGAACAATCACACCAGAGTTCGTGCCGAATCCGTCCATCTCTGTGAGAAGGGCGTTAAAGTGTGTTCTCACGTTCGTCATTACCGCCCATTGCTGGGTTCTTTGAACGGGCACGACCAACGGCATCAATCTCATCAATGAAGATGATACAAGGTGACTTCTCCTTAGCTTGGCGGAAGACATCACGCACTCGGCTCGCACCAACACCGACGAACATCTCGACGAAGTCGGAACCACTCATAGAGAAGAAAGGTACGCCAGCCTCGCCAGCAACAGCCTTTGCTAGCAATGTTTTACCCGTTCCAGGAGGACCAATCAGTAGTGCTCCCTTAGGAATCTTACCACCTAGGTCGGTGTATTTCTTTGGGTTCTTCAAGAACTCAACAATCTCTTGTACCTCTTGCTTAGCGCCAGTCTGACCAGCAACATCCTTAAAGGTAATCCCCATCTCGTTAGCTTTCTCATAGAGCTTAGCCTTTGACTTGCCCACACTGAAGACACCACCGCCACCGCCAGCACCGCCTCCCATACGGCGAATGAGGAAGTACCATATCCCAAAGAAGAATACCCACGGAGCTATTGAGATGAGAATATCCATAAGCCATTGCCTGACTTGTTCTCATAGCTATAGCTGGCTATCTTCTTCTGGGCTACAGCTTGATCCAAGAAGGTTTCTACCTTATCTACAGAACCAATCTCAACATTTACGTATGGGGACTTTCCTACCTGTTGTGTACCTTGTTTGAAGATGTCACGGATGTGGTCAGGACTAACATACATACGCAAGGTGTTGTCGCTCTTGTTGATGACTACCTTCGTACCATAGCCTTTGGCAATATATTGCTTGAATGTTGTGTAATCTCTGTCAACGCCTGCGCTGCTTGACAAGAAGCTATTGCCACCGGCAAAGAATACTACTCCGAGGGCAATGAGAACCAATACGTACAGCCAGTTCATATTGAACTTAGGCATCTTAGGTATATTGGGATTGTTGTTGGGGGATGAATTGTCCATTGTTGAAGTTTGATTAATTGTGAAATAATAAATGGGTGATTAGATGGCTTTATACCTAGTCTATGTCTGGTAAGTAAGTCAGCTTAGCATCCTCCCATAGGTGTTCTATGTCATAGAAAGCACGTGTCTCTGGAAGAAATACATGGACGATTACATCCACATAGTCTATCGCTACCCATTGATCATTACCAAGTCCTGCACAGTTGACAGGCTTCTCACCAATCGTCTCACGCACATAATCGCTTACCGATTCAGCAATGGCTTCAACTTGTTGGGTTGAGTTACCCTGGCAGATGATGAAGTAGTTACAGATGGTACCATCAATCCCTGATAAATCTGCAATTACTATGCCATGTCCCTTCTTATCTTGGATTCCTTTTGTAATAAGCTCTACTAATCTTTTAGTTTCTTTCATTCAGTCTCGTTATATAATATGAGTTGCAAAGTTAACGCAAATGGCATGAAGTGCAAAATAAATTTAGTTTTATTTATAATTGGTATATACAGCATTGCTAACTCCTGTTGATAGAATGACTATAAACTATTTCTCACGCATGTCGAAGTCCTACTTTAATATGGAGAGATGCCTTATCACCTTATATATATAATAGTAGGACATAAAAGAAGATGGAATATGCTACTATTGGCATATCCCATCTTTCCTTATTCGTTAGTATTTTCTACTATCTTTGCATACAATAATCAATTACTTATTCTCTGCGTCGATAGCTTTTATCTTCTGCTTTACTTCGTTCATATCATTCTTGAGTTTCTCGATACGGCGGTTCATTTCGTCAATGAGACTATTACCTTTCTTAGAACTGATACTCAAGAAACCGAGGTTGTTCTCATAGGTGTTAATCTCCTGTTTGAGCTGTTCAAAGCGGCGCATCAAACGACCACGCTCACTATCAAGAGCGTCAGTACCTCGGCTAGCCACCTTTTTCAAGTTGTTACGGAAATTATCTACACGCTTGCGAGAAGCCGATATGTGAAGGTCTTTGTACAACTTATCGAGTACCTCATGATACTCCTTATACAACTTATCCTTCTCCTTGTAAGGTACATGTCCTACCTTATTATATTCCTCGGTGAGCTGTTGAACCTTCTCTTGGATGCCTTCTTCGGTCTTATCAAACAATTCCTTTAGTTTAGCAATAATCTCCTTCTTCTTCCCAAGGTTCTCACGTTCCTCGCTATGCGCCCCTGCGTGTACTGCATTACGTGCTTCAAAGAAGTGGTTGCAAGCTGTTAGGAAGTCGTTCCAAAGCTGATCACCGATTTTCTTAGGTACCATGCCAATCGTTTTCCACTCCTTTTGCAATGCGATGAGCTTATCGGATGTAGCTTTCCAATCGGTAGAATCGGTCAGAGCTTGTGCCTTTTCAACGAGTGCTTTCTTCTTCTCTGCGTTTTCAGCAAATTGTGCTTTCAACTGTTTGAAGAACTCGCCTTTGCGTGTAAAGAAGTCATCACAAGCCGCACGGAAGCGTTCGAAGATCTTTACGTTCATCTTCTGTGGAGCAAAGCCAATCGTCTTCCATTCCTGTTGAAGAGCGATAATCTCCTTTGTATGTTTCTCCCAATCGGATGACGTTTTATTCTCTTGTTTGATGATCTCTTCAATCTTCTCGCATAGAGCAGTCTTCTTTGTAAGGTTCTCCTCTTCGCTATTGCGGATAGCTTCAAAGTGCTGTTGGTGACGCTTGTTGATAATAGTGCTTGCTGCTTTAAAGCGTGTCCAAATCTGTTCGCGAAGTTCTTTTGCAACTGGTCCCGTCTCGCGATACTCTTGATGAAGTTCTTGTAACTGATGGAAAGCACTGATGACATCCTTCTCTTCTGTCAACTTCTCTGCTGCTTCACACAGCTTCGTTTCTTCTCAAGATTCTTCTTAAAATCGTATTCACGTGCTTCGCGATTCAGATTCAACAAGTCGTAGAACTGCTCAACATAGAGTTGATAGTTGCGCCATAGCTCGTTTGCCTTCTCAGCAGGAACCATTTTGATCTCTTTCCATTCCTGTTGTAAGGTCTTCAATACAGGGAAGTTCTTGTTTGCCTCATCAGGAGTTGTAACCATCGCTTTGATCTTCTCGATGATAGCCTCCTTCTTCTTGAGGTTCTTCTGTTTCTCTTCTTCGATTGCAAGGAATGCCTTTTGGCGTTTCTCCTTAATGATGGTCATCTCTGCCTTAAATACCTCTTCATCCTCATCTGGAAGTACTTGGTACTTCTCGGGGTCGCCACCATTCTCTATATAAGCCCTCTGCTGTGCTTCACGTTCAGCGAAGTGTAGCTTATAGAATACAGTTTTCAGATGGTCAACCTCAGCTTTCTCGGGGGTATCGTCACTATCAACAATAGCCTTAAGGCGCTCTATGATTTCCTTCTTTGTGCTATATGTCTTTGCAGAATAGGTTTCTGCTTCGCACTTAGATTGTGTTTCAGTTGACTGATTTAGGCCTTCATCTGTTACTTCATTCTGCTCTGTTGGAGCTTTAGATACAGCTTCTTCAGACAACTTTACTTCTTCTGTACCCTGATTAAGGGCATTCTCTTGAGAGTCCATCATTTCACTTTTTGTTTGTGATTCGGGTTTTCCGCAAATTAGATAACGAATGGCTCAATAAATATTGAGCCTTCGCAACCATATTAAAGTATATCAGTTGCAAACTTAGATAAAATCTCTGAATATACCTAATTTTTATCTTCTTTTTTTGTTTCTAGCCTCTAAAGTAAGCGTTTACGGCGTAAAATCCACCATGAAGCAGCAGAGACTACAACGGATAAGAGCATCGCTATGGGGAAACCCCATGTACTTCTTCCATACCGTTAATAAGGTTCATACCAAAGAGGGAGGATATTAACGTTGGCAACATCATGACTATTGACACCGAAGTAAGCGTACGCATCACGGTGTTCATGTTGTTGTTAATAATACTAGAATACGTGTCCATCGTTGATTCCAAGATGTCCGAATAGATACTAGTAGTCTCTCTCGCCTGTGACATCTCGATGTTTACATCCTCGATAAGGTCGGCATCCAGCTCATCAACTTGTAGCTTGAATTTCAGCTTAGCAAGTAGGTTCTCGTTGCCACGAATGGATGTAATGAAATAGGTGAGGGAGTCTTGTAGTCTACTTAAACCTATCAAACTCTCATTATCAACACCCTTATCTAGGTTGCGTTTAGCCTTCTCGATGAGTGTATTAATCTGCTTGAGTCGTTTCAAGTACCATACTGCTGAAGATAGAAAGAGACGGAAGATTAAGTCGACATAGTCGGTGAATCCAGCGTTTCTCTTCTGCTGATAACTAACGAAGTCAAGCATCATGTTCGTCTCGAAGTTACATACAGTGATGGTCACATCTCGTTTATGAATAATACCCAAAGGAACGGTTGTGTATGGTGTTCTTGATCGAATTTCTTTAACGTAGGGGATACGTAAGATGATAAGCATCCAACCGTCATCATACTCATAACGGGCCACGCTCATCAGTATCGCTGATATCCGATAGGAAGTAATCAGGGATATGATATGTATCTTCTAGTTCTTGCTGATCTTGCTCTGTTGGGCAGGTTACTTGAATCCAACAATTAGGTTGCCATTCCTTAATGGGGCTCAAGGTTCTATTGATATTCCAATATGTTTTCATTTGCTAATCTCCATGTTTAATAAGTGTGGGGATTAGCAATCTCGTTGCAATCCTCACGCTTATTGATTGAAAGTTTCCGCGTGATAATCGTCCATTTAATAATTACGTATTGGTTTTGCGACTGCAAATTTAGGAAAAAATAATGGTTAGAACAAACAAACGAATAAGTTTTTAAGGTTAGTGGAGTGCGGTTGGTGTAAATGAGCAGACGCCTTTCTTACCTCGAAGAGAGGCTTTCCTTTATGCCAAGAGACGCCCTCTTTATATGCAAGAAAGGCTCTCCTTGTTTTCCATCTATCGAAGTCTCTTGTTTTAAGGTCAGTTACCTCTAACAGAATTGATGCTTATGATGTCTCCTTATAGTACTCTTTAAAGAGTTAATTAACGTTAAGTATTTATCTAATTGCTTGCATTCTTACTTTTAATTATCTATCTTGCAAGCGGTAATTAATTATGTCTAACAATACTAAGAAACCTTTTTGTTATGAAGAAACAAATTACTTGGATGTGTATCCTATTATGTTCTTTATTGTTCATAGCCTGTGAGAAAGCTGTAATCGACAACCCTGATGGAAAGAAGAAGTCAGACAAGGAGCGGCATAGAGTTACTCGCGTTGTAAGGATTCATCCAACCGAACTGAGCATGGAAACATCGGATGAGCCTTTACTTAGTAAGTCTTCTTGTACGTTATCGAGGGTAGGTGGCAAGCAAAAAGCGGGTAAGGTGAAGCTCTATGCATTGAATATCTACGAGCAAAGCGGGTTCTACCGTATATGAGAAGTATGCTTATGGCTTGTTCTCCGATGCCGATAAGATGGCAATAAGGATGTTTGAAGACAATAGCTATAGGATAGAATGTTTGGAGGTAGTGGAAGGTGACGACTATATATATAATAAGGACGGAGCTTATCTAGCACCTTTCTTGCACGGAGCAGACCTCCCAACGAAAGTAACCAATAAGTTTGTAATGTCGAAGAAGGACAACTTGGGGAGTATTCAAAAGGGTGAAACGAATATCTCGGAAACTAAGACAATACGTTATCCAAGGGTTATGAAGTTCTATGGAACACTGGAAGACATTAATCCGAAAGTCTCCGATGCACTCACGATAGACATGCGGCGAGCTGTGTTTGGGCTTCTTTTTAAGATTACACCACCAGAGGAAGGAACGTTAGAGATTAGTTATCTCGGTTGGAAGTTAAGCCGGAAAAGCGCTCAGTCTGTCTATAATGATGGCAGTATTTATGCCTTTAGTGATATAGTTGAAGCCTGTAAAGATGGTTATCAAGAGGTAGTTCCTTTTGGTATAAAGTGGACTAAGGCGGATGGAACTATCGTACAGGAACAAAAGAATCTGACCTTGAAACGGAATGTGAAAACCATGGTGGAGATTGCTATTGAGGGACCGAAAGCCCATGGACTTAGCTTTCGTGAAGAGAATGTAGCCATGACAGAAGAGCATGTGGATTGGCATGTTGTGAAATAGGTCACGCTCTTTTTATTGGTAGAGCATGGTTGCCAATGCCTTAATCTCCGCACGCGCGAGCTTCCCCGTGGCAGTTTGTGGGATATTAGCAGTGTGGAGGATGAGGCGTGGTTGCCAGTACTTAGGGAGGATGCGTTGGCAGATCGCACGGACAGCATTGGTATCTTCGTCTGTAGTGAGTAGTACAACAAGCTCACCAAACTTCTCGTCTCTTATGCTCGTAATGGCATATTCCCCTGTAAGATGAGCTTTCAAGGCACGTTCTACTTCCTCTATTTGTATCTTGATACCGCCCGAATCAATCACATTATCGCGTCTCCCGAGGATGCGAAAACACATTTGATCGCCCTTTCCGCTCGTTGGTTTCATCTTTTGGAGTTCGGCTCTATCATTCGTTACCAAGGGCTGCGAACATACCGCTGGGGCGTTGATAACCAGACAATCATCCGTATTTAAACTCACTTCCACACTATCGAATGGTTCGTACCAATCGCTTGCTGAATCTCCATTCAAGCGTCGTAAAGCGATATGAGAGAGCGTTTCAGTCATTCCGTATGTACTCCACACTGCATGAGGGAAGTCTTTTAATGCTTCGGCGAGATGGTCATCTATGGCTCCACCTCCGATGATTAATTGTTTAATCTTGCGTAGCCTCTCTCGTTCTTGAGGCACTTGTAGGGAGTTATAAACCTGCAGTGGAACCATAGCTGCAAATGTTATTTCCTCATGAAAGGCGTTGGCTTGGCGGAGAGAATCGTCTGAGAGCGGATGACCAGAGGGCTTTACGTTGATTAATCGCAAGTTTCTTTCAATACTCCTAACTACTACCATCTTACCCGCAATATAGTCCAGAGGCATACAAAGGAGTGCTGTGTCACCAGCTTTCAATCGAAGGAAATCACAGGTGATACGTGCTGAGTTCAACATTCGAGACTTCTCCACCCATAGTGGTTTGGGCTTTCCTGTCGATCCACTGGTATGCACTAACACCCTCGTGTCAGCGTTATTCCATTCTGTAAGAAACTCTTCTATCGTCATTGTTGTTCGTTGATTGATTCCCTAATCGTTATTGTTTCACCCAGAGTTGATCACCTTTGATTGTCAGAGGCATGGGTATATTATCCGAGAACAAAAGTCCTGTTCCAAGTCCCTGGGGCATTGTTATGTGTGGTCCATATAAGTCGGCTGTAAGCTGCGCAATGCTGTTTAACCCCACATTACTTTCTAGTGCGGAGGTGATCCAAGAGCCTATTCCCCGTTGATTAGCCATCTTTACCCATTCTCGCACACCTGCCATCCCCCCATGCAAACTAGGTTTTAGAACAATATATTGCGGTCGGATGGTGTCGAGTAGTTGCTCTTTTTCGTTATAACTATTCACTCCGATGAGTTCTTCATCTAGTGCGATTGGAAGTGGAGAGAGGTCACATAGCTGTGTTATTTGTGCCCATTGATGTTGTCGGATAGGCTGTTCTATAGAGTGGATATCGTATTGTGCCAATGCTTCCAAGCGTTCCATGGCATTTTCAGGAGTGAATGCTCCATTTGCATCAACACGTAGTTCTATTTGAGCGCGTGTGAAGGACTGTCGGATGTGACGGATGAGTTCAATCTCTTTAGCGAAGTCTATCGCCCCAATCTTTAGCTTTACACAATGATAGCCTGCCTTTAGTTTCTCTTCTAAACGATGATACATCTCATCGAAAGAACCCATCCAAACGAGTCCGTTGATGGTGATTCCTTCTTTTCCAGCACCAAAGTTCGTGTGGAAGAAGTCGATACTTCCATTTGCATCAAGTTGTGCCTTTGCTGTTTCCAAGCCAAAGAGCATAGACGGATAAGGTCTCATTGCATTCGTGTCAATGCTTCCTGTATGGCAAAAGTCATCACAGAAGATTCGTAACTTGCGCTCATATTCATCATCAGACATGGCATCGCAGGATAGATCAGGGGAGTGTGGCACATTCCCCAACGCCTATTACTCCAGGCTTATTCGTGTCTGATAGTTTTATATAAAAGCTCTTCCTCGTTTTGTAAACACCCCTTGAAGTGCCTGCAGGATTGATGAAGTGGAGGGTGCGGGAGGATATTTTAATTTCGTACATAGTAATTTCTTTTATTTTTTGTTTCTATATTCAATCCTCGCTCTTGCCATCTGTTCGCGTATTCCACCATGCTTTATAAATCATCTTTGATATAGTCTAAATACCTTCTAAGTATTACATCTTCTTGATGAATCAAAGAGATAGCAATGTTAGCTATGGTTTCATCTGTGCGTATTTGGATGGCATTACGATAAAAAGAAGACTCATTATGTTTGGAACATACGCGCCGCGTAATGATAGCATTCTTATCACCTGCATCCCATTTGGTAAGGTTTCGGACACGAAGATAGTCTTCATAATCAATTAAAAGCTCCTGTAGACTGGCACGAGCAACGTTTATTAGTTTTATTTCTGTCTCTGCGGAGGTCGTTGAGGCAGCACATCCTTCTGCGATATTCTGCTTTCCTGATCGGGCAGCCTGTATCATTTGGTCTATCGTTCTGTCCCCTCTATTCAAAAAGTGGTGGGCAAAGTAATAGGTGATATCATATATACATTCGGCTTTCTGATAAGCGATTAGGTTGCGATAGTTGCCTTTTTGTGGTAAGAAAGGTGTCTCCATGAGTGTTTGTGGCCTATTGATAATAATGTTTCCGTTGGATTATTGGGCTTATAAGGCTAATAAGTCTAATTGGGCAATCAGCCTCTATAGTCCTTATTAAGTAAACTATTTTATTAGCCTCATTGGTCTTTAATTAGCCCAATGAGGCTAATTATCAATTAAGGGAATTGTGGGTACTTATCGAAATCGGGTTTGCGCTTCTCCAAGAAAGCCTTTCCGCCTTCTTGAGCCTCATCTAGTGTGTAATAGAGCATAGTGGCATCTCCTGCCAGTTCTTGTATACCTGCTTGACCGTCCAACTCGGCATTTAGGCCTGCTTTTATCATGCGTAAAGCCAACGGGGAACGCTCCATCATGGTGTTAGCCCAGTCTACACACTCGTCTTCTAGCTGTTCGAAGGGTACGACCTTATTGACTAATCCCATGCGTTCAGCCTCTATTGCAGAGTATTGACGGCACAAGAACCATATCTCTCTAGCCTTCTTCTGTCCCACAATACGGGCTAGATACGAAGCTCCGAAACCGGCATCGAAGGATCCAACCTTTGGCCCTGTCTGTCCGAAGATGGCGTTATCCGAAGCGATGGAGAGGTCGCATACTACTTGAAGAACATGTCCGCCACCAATGGCATAACCATTTACCATGGCAATAACAGGCTTTGGTAAGCGACGAATCTGCATCTGTAAATCAAGGACATTAAGGCGTGGAACACCATCACCTCCTACATATCCACCCCTTCCTTTAACGTGCATGTCGCCCCCAGAACAGAATGCTTTATCACCCGCACCAGTAAGTATGACCACTCGAATATCAAGTGCTTCGCGGCAGTAGTTGAATGCTTGTGACATCTCCCAGACCGTCTTTGGCGTGAAAGCATTGCGATAGCGAGGTCGGTTAATGGTAACTTTGCGATATGATTAAACTCTTCGAAGCGTATTTCCTCAAACTTGAAGTCCTCGATGGGTTTCCATTCTCTTTTGCTCATAAGGCTTTTCTTTTATTTTGGAGTTTTATTTTTAAATGATAATTAGTTGTTTTCTCTTGGCTAGGAAAAGGCTTTGTAATAGTCTTCCATTGCTTGTGCATCCTCTTCGGGGTTAGTGAAAACCTCCAAGAGAACAGGTCCTTCCTCTGCATTGAAGAAGTCCTTTAGGCGTTCCGATAACTCTTCTGCATTGTGCGCAGCCATGTATTCAATGTCATGGGTTTGACAGATGGCTTCAGCGGAAGTATTATGATGTGCTGCAATTATATCATCTCGGAATGGAGAAGAGCCTAATCCGTGTAATTGATGGAATATTCCTCCACCTCCATTGTTGAGTAGTAAGATCCCAAGATTTGGTGATAAGCATTGGTTCCAAAGTGCATTTTGATCGTAGAAGAAGCTCAAGTCACCGATAATACAGTATACATCCTCTTCTTCCTGATGTGCAATAGCATATCCAACAGCCGTTGACAGCGAGCCTTCTATGCCATTCACGCCACGATTCACATAGATGTATTGATCAGAGAAGATGTTTCCCAATCGTATAGCAGAGCTATTCCCATAGAAAAACTCACCATCAATACATTCTTTTCGGATGGTCTCGTGGAAAGTTTTAACGGCTAGTAATTGTGAAAAACGGGGGTGTATCTTCTTTCGAATGGCGTAGGCTTCATTGAAAACGTTGTTCCATTGCGTCACAAAAGGTTTCTCTCTCATGTCATCCACTTCGTTAGCAAGGATACCAATCATCTCTGTCTGCGAACATTGAATGATGTCCGTTAGGTGCATGAAGGTATCACAACAAGTCCCACTCTCGTTTACAACGATAGAAATCTGTGGTTGGCACTTTCGTAAAACTGCTTCAGTCGTTTGCTAACCAGTGTCCCTCCTATATATATAAGGTGGTCGGGACGATAAGACTCATCGTTACCTATCCTTATCAATGCCTCATCAATGGGGAGAGCAGGGCTAATACTATCGTCTGCCAACTTCTCCTGAATGACCACGGCAGTGCTTTTCAACACCTCAAGAGCCTCCATTGTCTCTCCGACAACCTCAGGAGTCATCTGTCCAAGAACAATCATTGGACGCTCACTTTGCAGTAGTTCTGCTGCCAGTTCATAGCTAACAGTATTATCAGAAACGGATTCGTGCAAGATGATTTGTCGCTCGTTAGGGAGGTTGGGAACATCATATCCAAAAAGAGGTTCACTAATAGGAACATTGATGTGTACGGGTTCGAACCCTTGAGATAAGGCTGCGTTGAGAGCCTCATTGACCAATCTATTGCAATACCAACGTTCCTCTTCGTTGTGTGGTTCTGGTAGTGTCACACTCTTACGAACGTTCGGTTCTAAAGCCCCATGCTGTTGTAATGTTTGACCATCTTGTTGATTGATCCATTGTGTAGGTCTGTCTCCAGAGATAATCACTAACGGGCGTTTCTGATAAAAGGCTTCTGCCACTGCAGGAGCCACGTTTAATAGTGCCGAGCCAGAGGTTACACAAAGTGCAACGGGCTCATTATCTGCTAATGACATACCTAATGCAACGAAGCCAGCCGAGCGCTCATCCGTTACAGGAAAACACTCAATATCAGGGCAAGTACATAGGTTATGCACGATAGGAGAGTTACGTGAACCAGGACAGACGACAGCCTTTGATATTCCAAACTTCACCAGTAAGGCGGTTAATATATTAACGTTCTCCTTGCTACTATACATTATCAATAAGTTGTATTGAGGGTTAGTTGATTCTCTTTTATTGCTGAATAAGCTGTCGCATAGTGGCGAGCTTCGCTTCAGTCTCTTGCCATTCATTTTCTTCTATGCTCTCTTTTAACAATCCACCACCCGCATAGAGCTGACAAGCTGATCGAGTGATGTGCATACAACGGAGTGTTACATAGAGTTTTGCAAGTCCATCGTTCCCCAATAAACCACTGAAACCACTATAATAAAGGCGGTCAGTATGCTCGTTACGAAGGATGAATTTGTGTGCCTCTTCCTTAGGAATACCACACACAGCAGGCGTTGGGTGAAAGGCAGTTAGGAAACTTCCGAGACGTTGTGTGTCCTTGAGTTGGAAAGAGAAATCGGTTCTTAGATGAGCTAGATGGGCTGCACGAGAAGTGAAAGGTTCGCTTTCCGTGATGTCACTAGCGAACGGCTGTAAGCAAGTTCGGATGTAATCGGCAACTAGTTGTTGCTCTTCTCGGTTCTTTTCAGACCATTTAATTTCCTCTCCCTCATATCTCATCGTACCAGCTAAAGCCATTGTTTGGTAGCTTGTAGCGTCTCCACGTAACAGAATCTCAGGACTTGCCACGAGCCACATACCTGTTTGTGCAGTGTAGAAAAGTGCAATGTACGACCGTGGATACCGTTCGCATGCCTTGAGAAAGATGTCTCTAGGATTCATCTGTTCGTCTTTCTTCTCCACGATGGTGCGTGCCAATACCAGTTTGCGGAATGAGTTGCGATTCAATTCATCGTGGAAACAAGTGAAGTCATTGTGATATTGAATACGAGGGTCAACTTCTGAGGTCTCCAAATAAGCCTCATCTTGCCCGTTCGGAATGGCTTCAAAGCCCTTACTACCATCTAAGGGCAAGACTGATGATTGTCCGCTTTTGCCATCAAGTAAGTAGATTGGATGAGTCGTATTGCTGGCGAAGGGTGCAATCACAAACCCCTTATGCCCGTCAAGTTCTGTTAGTGAACCTAAACGAGTGGGTTCCTCTTGTTGGGAATAGCAATGACAGACCTTCTCGAAAGGCTCACGATAGATAAAAAATGCGTCCATTTAATCTTTCTTCGGTGCTATAACGTAGTTGGTAACTTGCACAGTAGAAATGAGTTCGCCCTCATCATTCTTGATATCTATGTGCCAAACGTGCAGTGTGTGACCCTTATGAACGAGCTTACCATAGGCAGTTACAGTTCCACCATAGGGCATTGCCTTCACGTGGTTACCGCTTATATTGATTCCCAAAGCCATCTTCCCAGGGCAGAGAGCCATTGATCCGACTCCCGCTAGGTTCTCCGCCAAGGCTAATGAGGCTCCTCCTGAAAGAAAACCAAAGGGCTGTTTATTTCGATCATCCACTGCCATGCGAGCCTTTAACGTGTCTTGTTCGGGAGTAGAGATAAACTCCATGCCCAAAGTACGGCTCAATCCGTCAGCATCTTTAATCTTATTCCAAATCTTTTCTACGTTCATGTCGATCTTACTTAATGTATTGCAAAGATACTAAAAACAACTGGAAATCCTTTTCGAAAGGGTTTGTTTTTGTGTGTGAAGGGATGGAGTAGCTCTTTAATACGGCACGATAATAGGAGTAAAAACCCTAGTTTATTCTGCACGTAGTGTGATTTGTAGGCGGAAAGGCACAAGGATATATGAACTTAAAGACATATACCTTGTTATTCTAATCATTCTATTGTGGGATAGAAGAGGGCGTTTCCTCCATTGAACGAAGGCGTTTCCTTGCATGAAAGAAAGCCTCTCTTCATGTTGAAGGAACGCCCTCTTCAAAGTGAAAGGAGCTTTTCCTAACTGTTTTTCGTTAAGTATTCCTCCCCTTGAAGGAGGCTGGGAGGGGTAGAGTTAACCTCCCTTTCCTATGCAATGCCATTATAAAAAAGGCAAAAAGCACCATAGTTTGCGAATATTTTAGTAAATTTGCACATTATAAGAATATACTCGATTTATTATAAAGATGAACATTTTAGAATTGTCAGAGCAGGAGATTGGACGTCGTCAAAGCCTGCAAGAATTGCGTGAGATGGGCATTAATCCATACCCAGCAGCAGAGTTCCCAACCAACGCTTACTCTACTGATATAAAAGAGCAATTCGATGAGAATGAGCAAAGAGAAGTAACGATTGCAGGACGAATGATGGGTCGTCGCATTATGGGTAAGGCTTCTTTTGCTGAGATTCAGGATAGTAAAGGAAGAATACAAGTATATATTACCCGTGATGATATATGTCCGGGAGAAGATAAAGAGTTGTATAATAAGGTCTTCAAGAAGCTCCTTGACATTGGAGACTTCATCGGTGTTAAGGGCTATGTGTTCAAGACTCAGATGGGAGAGATATCTATTCATGCAAAAGAGATTACTCTTCTTTCAAAGAGCTTGAAGCCACTTCCTATCGTGAAGTACAAAGATGGCGAGGCTTATGATAAGTTTGAAGACCCAGAACAACGCTATCGTCAGCGTTATGTTGACCTTGTTGTCAACGATGGAGTTAAAGATACTTTCTTGAAGCGTGCCACAGTCTTGCGTACAATGCGCCAATTCTTTGATGAGGCGGGGTACACAGAAGTGGAGACACCAACCCTCCAGAGTATTCCTGGTGGTGCTAGTGCACGCCCATTCATCACCCACTTCAATGCGCTCAACATTGATATGTACATGCGTATCGCTACTGAGCTTTATTTGAAACGACTCATAGTTGGTGGCTTTGAAGGTGTTTATGAGATTGGTAAAAACTTCCGTAACGAGGGTATGGATCGCTTCCATAACCCAGAGTTCACCTGTATGGAGCTTTATGTTCAGTACAAGGACTATAACTGGATGATGTCTTTTACAGAGCAGTTACTCGAGAAGATCTGTGTTGCCGTTAATGGGAAACCAGAGGTGAAGATGGGTGATAAGGTGATAAGCTTTAAGGCTCCGTTCCGCCGTCTACCTATTCTTGAGGCTATAAAGGAGAAGACTGGCTTTGATTTAGAGGGTAAATCAGAGGATGAGATACGCGATATTGCATTGAACAAGTTGAAGATGGAGACCATAGATGAGAGCTTTGGTAAGGGCAAACTTATTGATGAAATCTTTGGAGAGTTCTGTGAGGGAACTTATATTCAGCCTACTTTTATCACCGACTATCCGGTAGAGATGTCTCCACTTACTAAGATGCACCGCTCAAAACCAGGCTTGACTGAACGTTTCGAGTTAATGGTCAATGGTAAAGAGTTGGCTAATGCTTACTCCGAGTTGAACGATCCGATTGATCAAGAGGAGCGTTTCTTGGATCAGATGCACTTGGCTGATAAGGGTGATGATGAGGCTATGATCATTGATCAAGACTTCTTACGTGCATTGCAGTATGGTATGCCTCCTACCTCAGGTATTGGTATCGGCATTGACAGACTAGTGATGTTAATGACTGGCAAGGAGTACATTCAGGAGGTAATGTTGTTCCCTCAGATGAAGCCGGAACCAAAGATTCCACAAGACTCAATCAAAGATTGGGCTGCTCTTGGTGTATCAGAAGATTGGGTATATGTGCTGCGTAAGGCAGGTTTCAATCTAATTGCTGATATCAAGGGAGAGAAGGCGCAAGGCTTACAACAGAAGTTAGGTGAGATCAATAAGAAGTATAAACTCGGATATGAGAAGCCTTCTGTTGATGAGATCCAGAAGTGGATTGACGAGGCTGGAAGTAATTGGAAGAAGTGAAGAATTACCTCTTCCTCCTTTAACTACCTAAGAAGAATGTTCAACATAGGTAAAATAGCAATCATTGGTAGCGGTAGCTGGGCAACGGCTATCGCTAAGATTGTTGTGGAACATACGCATCACATAGGTTGGTACTTCCGCCGTGATGATAAGATAGAAGAGTTTAAACGGAGAGGACATAACCCTACCTATCTGACGAGTGTTAGGTTCAATATGGATGAGATAAGTTTCTCGTCTGACATTAATAAGATTGTTCAGGAGTATGACACATTGGTCTTTGTGACCCCATCTCCTTACTTGAAGGCTTTGTTGAAGAAGCTAAAAGCAAAGCTCAATACGAAACTTATCGTTACAGCTATCAAAGGAATCGTTCCTGACGAGAACCTTGTTTGCTCGGAATATTTCCATGAGGAATACAAAGTTCCTTATGATAATCTGGCTGTGATAGGTGGTCCTTCGCATGCAGAAGAGGTTGCTATGGAACGTCTTACATACCTAACCGTCGGTTGTTCTGACCTTGAGAAGGCTCGAAGCTTTACAGAGGTGTTAGCATCCAATTATGTTAAGACGAAGATATCACCAGATGTTCTCGGTATAGAATACGCCTCTGTCTTGAAGAATGTATATGCCATTTCAGCTGGTATCTGTGCTGGTCTGAAGTATGGCGATAACTTTCAAGCGGTGTTAATGTCGAACGCTATGCAAGAAATGGATCGTTTCTTAAAGACGATCAACCCTATCCAACGATCTATTATCGATAGCGTTTACCTTGGTGATCAGTTGGTAACGGGATACAGTAACTTCTCTCGTAACCACACCTTTGGTGCGATGATTGGTAAGGGATATAGCGTTAAGTCGGCTCAATTAGAGATGGAGATGATAGCCGAAGGATACTTCGGAACGAAGTGCATGAAGGAGATTAACCGCCGTCTACATGTAAATATGCCGATCCTAGATGCCGTGTATAACATCCTTTACGAACGTATAAGTCCACAAGTAGAGATTAAATTATTAACAGATTCATTTAGATAAACACAAATGGAAAGTATTAAGTTAGACATTTCAAAAGCAGCTCAGTTTTTGAATTTGGGTGCGGTAGAGGCTTATGCTCCTCACGTAGCTGCTGCCCAAGAAGCATTGGAGAAGAGCACTTGTCCAGGTAACGATTTCCTAGGTTGGTTACATTTGCCATCAAGTATAACTACCGAGTTCCTTGGTCAGATACAAGCGGTTGCCAACACTCTTCGTGAGAAGTGTGAAGTGGTTGTTGTTGCTGGTATCGGTGGTTCTTATTTAGCTGCTCGTGCTGTCATCGAAGCCTTAGGTAATAGTTTTGCTTGGCTTGTGAATGACAAGAAGAACCCAACAATCTTGTTCGCAGGAAACAATATTGGTGAGGATTATCTCGCTGAACTTACCGCCTATTTAAGCGATAAGAAGTTTGGTGTCATTAATATTTCTAAGTCTGGTACTACCACAGAGACCGCTCTTGCATTCCGTCTTTTGAAGAAGCAATGTGAGGAGCAACGTGGTAAAGAGACTGCTAAAGACGTTATTGTAGCTATCACTGATGAGCACAAGGGTGCTGCTCGTGCTGCTGCAACAAAGGAAGGTTACAAGACATTCATCATTCCTGATAATGTTGGTGGACGCTTCTCTGTTCTTACACCAGTTGGCTTGTTGCCTATTGCAGTAGCTGGTTTCGATATTCAGAAACTTGTTGAGGGTGCACAGGTAATGGAGAAGGAGACGGCTAATGACGTTCCTTTTGCTAACAACATCGCAGCTCGTTACGCTGCTGTTCGTCAAGGTCTTTACTCACAGGCAGGCAAGAAGATTGAGATAGTTGCTAACTTCCAACCAAAGCTCCATTACTTTGCAGAGTGGTGGAAACAGCTCTATGGTGAGAGTGAAGGTAAGGATCACAAGGGCATTTTCCCTGCTGCTTGCGACTTTACAACCGATCTCCACTCTATGGGACAGTGGATTCAAGAGGGCGAACGTTCTATCTTTGAGACTGTAATCTCTATCGAACAGCCTAACGCAAAGTTGCTCTTCCCACATGATGATGAGAATCTCGACGGCTTGAACTTCTTAGAGGGTAAGCGTGTTGATGAGGTTAACAAGATGGCAGAACTTGGTACTCGTCTGGCTCACGTAGATGGTGGTGTACCTAATATTCGTGTGAGTGTACCAGTATTGAACGAGTATTATCTCGGTCAGCTCATCTACTTCTTCGAGAAGGCTTGCGGTATTAGTGGTCTTATCCAAGAGGTTAATCCATTCAACCAACCAGGTGTTGAGGCTTACAAGAAGAATATGTTTGCTCTTCTCAATAAGCCTGGTTACGAGGCAGAGAGCAAGGCTATTCAAGAAAGATTGACTAAGGAATAAGATCCCCACCCAGCCTCCCCGAAAGGGGAGGAGTTCCTAACTGAAGCCAATCTGAATTGTGTGGATTTAGGGGGGAATACTATTTTATAACATTCTTTATGTGTCCTCAAGTCCTGCACCAAGGTGTGGTACTTGAGGATAATAATATATAATAAGGTGAAGAAAACAACTATATCATCCCAATCTCAGCAAGACATCCCCTCCTTTGGAGGGGCTTGGGGAGGCTTCAAAGTCGTCCTCTTCGACATGGATGGGGTGCTTTATGACTCAATGCCGAATCATGGTGTTGCCTGGCAGCGTGCTATGAAGGAGTTTGGAATACACTTCACGCTGGAGGATTCGTATGCAACTGAAGGTGCTAGAGGGGTTGATACCATTCGTAAATATGCTCGCGAACAACTCGGAAAGGAACTGAGTGAGGAAGAGGCGCAACGGATGTATGATGTGAAAGCACACTATTTTCATGAGATGCCAGAAGCTAAGATCTTTGATGGTGTGCTCGATCTCATGCAGAAGATAAAGCGCAGTGGGCTGAAGATTGGTATTGTAACAGGCAGTGCACAGCGACCGTTGATAGAGCGTGTGACGCATGATTTTGCCGACTTTATCACTCGGGATCAGGTTACTACAGCCTTTGATGTAAAGCGTGGTAAGCCTAATCCTGATCCTTATCTTATGGGCTTGAAGAAGGCGGGCAACTATTCTCCATCCGAGGGAATCGTTGTTGAGAATGCCCCTTTGGGTGTTCGTGCTGGTGTAGCAGCTGGTTGTTTCACTGTAGCAATCAATAGTGGACCATTGCCCGATGCGGCTCTTCTGGACGAAGGAGCCAACCTCCTCTTCCCAACTATCCGTGAGTTCGCCGACAAATGGGAACTTCTTTTATCTCATTTTCCCCATTATTAAGCCTTTCCCTCCCTTTATCTCCCTGATTCTTATATCGCTCCAAAGTGTGGTAAACATTAGTTTCTACTCCCCTCTCCATTCGGAGAGGGGTTGGGGGTGAGGCTGGTTGGGGTGCTTGATGAGGCTTCTTTTTTCTTAATTTATTTGGCTAGTTAATTAATTCTTCTTACCTTTGCGCCCGTTGAGTGAGAATTAACTTATTAATAATGATGTTACAAACAACGAAATTCAATCAAGCTAACGTTTGCGCCTTATATAATAAAGGTGTAAGCCGTGTTGTTGCGTTGGATTCTTTAACATCTAAAAACGAGAAAAAGATAGCAAATAATTTGGTAGTTCCAAATATTTGTATACTCTCTCTCTCTCTCTCTCTCTCTCTCTCTCTCTCTCTAGTAGAGCAGGCGTAAATTACACATTTTTTTCTTCTCGCGTACGCGCGCGCGAAGCGTGCCGCAAACCCTGTAAACAAAGGACTTCTAAGAGTTTCCTTTGTTCTTTTTTTGTGTCCGTACCTAAACCGAATTATAGAGAAATTAAGCACGAAATAACAACTATATTTTTTATTAACAACAATTTTATAGATTAATATGAAAAAGGATAGAACAAGCAGGTTAGTGTACATACAGCCATCCTGTAGTATTATAGCCACAGGTGTCGAGGGATTCCTTTGTAACGCCTCTGTGACCCCAGATGGGAGTAGTTCAACCCAAGAGTCGTGGGGAAGTGAGCAGACGCATACAGGAACCGTTATCATTGGAGACGGAACGGGCGTAGCTCCAGCAAAGCGACAGATGAGCTGGGATGAGAATGAAGATTAACGATACTAAAATATTAAATTATACATAGAAATGAAGAAACAATATTTTTTAGCTATAGCAATGTTCATGCTGTTGACAGTGTTTGCGGCATGTTCAAGTGATGATAATTTAGACAATGGCAAAGGAAAGGTTGATGTAGCCTCAAAATTTGAGTTTCCTGTCACCTTTGCAGATTATAATAGTGATGTGCAAGTAGGCAATACTCGTGCAGCAGCAAACTCTTCTGACACACTGAAGCATGAGTTCGTCAACATGGGTAATGGTATTGTTGCTGATATAACTTTACAGAGAGACAAGGAGAACTTGTCTGGTAATTCTGATAAGAGTGCAAGTACACGTGCGTTGACAAGCGATAGCTATACGATGCTTGCATATCAAGGGGGAACCTTAAAAGGTGAACTAAAAGGATTTATCTCTGGTGGTAGCTTTATTCCTAATGCAGGAGACCCTGAGTCAATGTCATTAGCACCTGGCAACTATGATTTCGTACTTTATTCTACCTCCTATTTTACACGTAGTGGTAACAATTTGACACCAACGTCTGCAAATAAATATGCCATATTAGGGCGAACCAATTATACAGTCACAGCCACTCCACAGAAGCAGAAAGTTTCGTTTGCAATGAAGCATACGGCTGCCCGTGTAAGAGTAAAGTTTAATACTTATGTCAAGGTTCAGCCAAGTTATTTTGGTGTAAGCTTCTCAGCAGCAAATCCTGCAGAAGTCCCAAGTTCTGCTGTTTACGATGCTGCTACAGGTACATGGAGCACTTCTGGCACAGGAGAATCTTTCGGTTTTGGTGGTAGTAGTGCTTGGACGGAAAGTGGTTCTGTGACTTATAGTTATACAAGCCCTGGTTACTCTTATATTTTCCCTGGTTCAAATATTACGAATCTCAAAGCAACCTTTGGTAATGCGACAATTTATACAGAAAACCTTAATGGGAAAAGCCTTACTTTTGCTTTGACCCCAGTGTTGGCATCAGTGGCAAATGGTTCTTATCTTATTAGTATCACTTTCCATTATAACTTCCTTTACCTAATGACAGACGGCACTACTGGTTTGTTCTCTGAGACAACATTCGGCGGTGGAACAAAGACCCCTATAGCTGTTGTTATTAGTCAAAGTAAAAAATTAGCTGCGGCATTAGAAAAAGTGTCTAGTGGTTATCAAATTATTCTGGGGTAGTCAATAGTGGTGTTATAAACCTTCCTTGGTATTATGCGACAGGAAGTGAATTTACTGCAGATGGTGCGGATGGTTATAAGTTTACTTGGGAGGCTGCAGGTAGTGCTGATGGAACAACGATTAAGGCAAATGAGCAGACAAGATTCCCTGCATTTTATAGTGCAGCCCATTATACTCCTACATTGCCCGCAGGAAAGACTCTTACAGGTTCTATTGTCGGTAAGAAATGGTTTTTACCCAGCGTGGGAGAAGTTTTAATGATTTATGGTGCCTTAAAGGATCTTGGTGTCTCTAATGGTCTTTATGCACGTAGTATGGGAGGTGGAATGAGTGATCAGAATTATTGGCAGTGGGGTATGTATTCAGAAGGTATTCTATCGGGGATGGCTCCCATGGCATTTATGCAAGTTAATGGAGTTTCACCGGTAGGATTAATGATGACTAGTAGTCAAACAAGTACAGGAGCGGGCATAGCGGCAGACTATCATGTAGAGATTGGTGGCTATAGTCAGAAGGTTCGACCTTTCATCCATTATTAACTGATTATAGAGCCGAAGAAATATGGCAAAGCTATTATAGCAAACAATAATATTATTAATAAAACTCCGTGGGCTAAAAGGTCTCGAGCCCACGGAGTTATCTCAAAGAGAGACCACCTTAATGATAATATGGCTAACAAACCAATTCAATTTTTCTTGAGAGAGCAGAAGCTAAACATCGGTAAGCAGGCTGGAAAGACTGTTATTGTTGCTCGTCCAACTGGTAGGCACCGTGTAGACTTCCGCAACTTTTGCGAACGCATTGCTAAGTCAACAACCTTTAATGCGCAGGAGGTGGCAGCCGTGCTGAATCTTGCAAGTGAAACCGCCCGTGACATCGTAGCCAATGGCGACATTGTGGAGTTTGGCGACATGGGAACGTTGACACCCTCGTTTAAGAGCAAGGCAGTAGAGACTGTTGAGCAGTTCCGTGCACAGCAGCATATCGAGAAACCTGTTATAAAGTTCCTTGCTTCTGCGAAGTATTTCACACTGAATGATGTTACGTATGAACAAGTAGCACCAAAGGAGAAGAAAGAAAAGAAGGGAAAGAAAGAGAAAAAGAAAGCAGAAGAAACAGAGCCTTCAGGTCCTGTAACAGAAGGATGATAACGGATTTTTGAGATTCTGCTAAAACAACAAAAAAATTGTTCGCGAAGAAATTCGAAATTCTTCGCGAACAATTTTAATTTTCTTCGCGAAGAATTTTTTGCGTTGCTTAGAGGAACATTGTTGCAGAAGGACAAGGCTTTAGGCAGAATGATATAAGAACACATTTCTTATGACAGGTTCTGCTTCTAGATAAACGTGCCACGGGAGCATTTATTAGATTGATTCAGGATATCAATCGTTCTGTAATAAGACAATCGATTATATTAATTGTGAAATTAATGTCTTTCAAAACTAGTGTATTAATTTGGTTCTCTCGCTCTCGTGGTACGGCCTCACCCCCAGCCCCTCTCCTACAGAGAGGAGGGGGGCGCCTAACGGGGTGAGGCTTTTGTGTAAGACAGAGGAACATGGGATTTGAAGACAGAGTAACAGAAGAACAAATTGATTTAGTAACAAACAAATGATTCTAAGACACAATGACAGAAAGACATATTTTTTAATGACATATCATCCGTCATTGACGGATTTTGTTTCCCTTCCACATATAGTATGTTACTATCGCCTTATGTTCCCCCCACTTTGTCTTTAAAAATATGTCATTAAAAGAATATGCTTTCTGTCATTGTGTCTACAAAATATATTATCGTTTCTTTGCTTTCTCTGTCTTAAAAAACTATGTCATTGTGATTTAGCAACAAACAAATGATTCTAAGACACAATGACAGAAAGACATATTCTTTTAATGACATATCATCCGTCGTTGACGGATTTTGTTTCCCTTCCACATATAGTATGTTACTATCGCCTTATGTTCCCCCTACTTTGTCTTTAAAAAATATGTCTTTCTGTCATTGTGTCTACAAAAATATATGATCGTTCCTTTTGCTTTCTATGTCTTAAAAAAACTATGTCATTGTGATTTAGCAACAAACAAATGATTCTAAGACACAATGACAGAAAGACATATTTTTTAATGACATATCATCCGTCATTGACGGATTTTGTTTCCCTTCCACATATAGTATGTTACTATCGCCTTATGTTTCCCCCACTTTGTCTTTAAAAATATGTCATTAAAAGAATATGTCTTTCTGTCATTGTGTCTACAAAATATATTATCGTTTCTTTGCTTTCTCTGTCTTAAAAAACTATGTCATTGTGATTTAGCAACAAACAAATGATTCTAAGACACAATGACAGAAAGACATATTTTTAATGACATATCATCCGTTATTAGAATGCCTCTCTATACTTGTTTTCTTCCTTGTCTTCGAGCATAGAAAGATAGCTGTTGTATCGACTTTCTGATATGTAATGCTCTTCAACAGCCTTGCGAACGGCACAACCGGGCTCATGTGTGTGGGTACAATTAGAGAATTTGCAGTGCTCGGAGAACTTAAAGATCTCACGGAAGTAGCTTGTCAACTCCTCTCGTTCTATATCAAATGTACCGAAACCCTTTATGCCTGGGGTATCGATGAGATAACCTCCAACAGGCAACTCCAGCATCTCGCTGAATGTCGTTGTGTGCATACCTGTGTTGTGCGCATCGGATATGTCGGCTGTACGAAGGTTTACGTGGGGTAGGAGAGCGTTGATGATGGTTGATTTTCCAACACCACTGTTCCCACTTAGTAATGTGATTTTATTTGCCAACAAGGGGTTCAGTTTCTCTACACTGAACTCATGGGAAGTATCGCTGGTGGCTTGTACTTCGATACATTCATAGCCTATAGTCTCATAGAGTTTCATCACAGCATGCTGATACCGCAGTTCTTCTTCAGATAGTAAATCGTGCTTGTTGAAGACCAAGGTAACAGGAACTCTGTACGCCTCGGCACCAGCTAGAAAGCGATCAATGAATGTTGTTGAAGTTTCAGGATAATTGATAGTTACCACCAAGAAAGCCTGATCAATATTGGCAGCAATGATGTGGCTCTGTTTAGAAAGATTCGGCGACTTCCTTATAATATAGTTTCTTCTATCCTCAATCTCGGTTATAAATGCCGTACCCTCTTGGTTGGGCGTTATGACAACATGGTCGCCAACCGCCACGGGGTTAGTAGAGCGAATCCCTTTCAATCGGAAGTTACCCTTAATCTTGCAGTCTATGTTCTTACCATTCTCCGCCTTTACGGTGTACCAACTGCCAGTGTTCTTTATTACTAAGCCACGCATAAATAGGGAAAAAAAAGCCTCACCCCCGACCCCTCTCCGAATGGAGAGGGGAGTGATTACCATTGTTTCTTATTCTTAAAGAAGTATGGAATAGTACATTTCACTCCCCTCTCCATTCGGAGAGGGGGCGGGGGTGAGGCTTCTGTGTTACACTGTCATAATCTCTTTCTGTTTCTCTGCTAGAAGCTCATCTACCTGCTTGATAAACTTGTCGTGAACCTTCTGTAAGCTAAGTTCAGCGTCTTTCTCGTTGTCTTCCGATAGACCATCTTTGATAGCTTTCTTCAGCTTGTCTTTAATATCAGAACGCACATTGCGAATCTCGACCTTTGCTCGTTCACCGATTTTATTGCATTGTTTCACCAAGTCTCTACGACGCTCTTCGGTTGGTTGAGGTAAGTTTAAGCGAATCATCTCACCGTTGTTCTCTGGTGTGATACCCACATCAGAATCCATGATAGCCTTCTCGATGTCCTTAATAGCTTTCTTATCCCAAGGCTTAATAGCAATGGTACGTGCATCAGGCACCATGACTGAGGCTACTTGATTCAGTGGAACCTTTGAACCATAAGAGTCAACTCGTACGCCATCAAGTATGGCTACGTTTGCACGACCAGCTCGGATGCGTTGCAATTCATCGCTAAGATACATTGCTGCCATCTCCATTCTTTCGCTGGCATCATTTAATGTCTGCTTTACGTCTAACATATATCTTTAGTATTAAATATTCGATGTTACAAAAATAGGAATTAATTCGGATATGCACAAGAATTTACTTTACTTTTCCTAAAAGAGGTCTTCTATTTCCGCCATCAGTAGTTGGATGATATGTTCAGACCGTCTTTGTCTTCTACACTAAAGTCATCAAATCGAGTGCTATCAATGTCTAACACACCCCTAAAATGGCGTTGAGAATCATACAAGGGAACAACGATCTCGCTTCGAGAACGACTGCTGCAAGCAATATGACCAGGGTATATTTCTACGTTAGGAACGATTAGCGTGCGACCTTCCTCCCATGCTTTGCCACAAACACCCTTACCATAAGGAATCGTGTAACAGGCTACTGACCCTTGAAAAGGTCCGAGTCTCAACATATTCCCATTCTCTTGAAGATAAAAGCCCACCCAAAAGAATCGTTCAGGAAATGCCTCATGCAATGCAGCCGAAACATTCGCAAGAATGCCAACCAGGTTTGTTTCATCCTTTATCAAGCCTGCAATCTGCGGAATTAATTGCTCATATTGCTCTTTTCTTGTCATGCGTTCTATCGTTGATAGTTGGCTAATTGCTCTTCAACCATGTTGGTTAGTTCCACAAACTGCGGTATTGATAATTGTTCAGGACGCTTCGTCATGATGTCTTGCTCATAGAATCCATCCGTTGGCTTACCATTATTAAATATCTGACGAAGGCTTACACGCAACATTTTCCGTCGTTGGTTAAAAACAGTCTTCACCACTCTTTTGAATAATTGTTCATCACAACCAATGTCTGTTACATCGTTTCTTGTCATGCGAATCACAGCACTCTTCACCTTTGGAGGAGGGTTAAATACATTCTCATCCACCGTGAACAAGTATTCCACATCGTACCATGCTTGAATCAAGACAGACAATATCCCATAAGCCTTCGAGCCAGGTGCTGCTGCCATGCGGAGCGCAACTTCTCGTTGAATCATCCCCGTACAGCAAGGTATCAAGTCCTTATAATCAAGCATCTTGAAGAATATCTGCGATGAAATGTCATAAGGGTAATTACCTGTTAAGACGAACTGCTTACCATCAAATATCTGTGTCAAGTCCATTTGAAGGAAGTCCTCTCCCAAGGATATTCTCGTGTAGTTTAGGGAAACGTTCATATAGATACGCAACACTCTCAGCATCAATTTCAACTGCTTTAACCACTCTTGGCTTCTCAACAAGGTACTGCGTGAGTACTCCCATACCTGGTCCAATCTCCAAAACTGGTATCTCTGGGCATGCATCAACAGTATCTGCAATCCGTTTAGCAATGCTTAAGTCAGTTAGAAAGTGCTGACCTAAATTCTTCTTGGGCTTGACTAATTTCATGATTTTTATGTATTTGCCTACAAAGATAGGCATTTTATTTTGCTTTTAAAAGCATTTTAATTATCTTTGCTCAATATATGAATACAAAGAAACTGTTCAATAAGATCATCAAGATAGTACTTCCCCTTTTGCTTGGAAGTGCCATCTTGTATTGGATGTATCGCGGTTTCGACTTCTCTAGCATTAGTCATGTTCTCTTGCACGAGATGAATTGGACGTGGATGATAATCTCTCTTCCCTTTGGTATTCTGGCGCAGGCTTTCCGTGGATGGAGGTGGAAGCAGAGTCTAGAACTATCGGGGAACATGCCCGTTCTTCGGTTTGTGTCAATTCAATCTTCCTTTCTTATGCCGTTAGTTTACTCATTCCTCGAATCGGAGAGTTTGCGCGTTGCGGTGTTCTGAATCGTTATGATAAGGTTGCTTTCCCAAAGGCTATCGGTACAGTAGTGACCGAACGGGCGGTAGATACGCTCATCGTCATTCTTATAACATCTATTGCCTTTGTTATGCAGATTGGTGTTTTCTCTAACTTCTTTTCGCGTACAGGGACTCGAATTGACGATTTCTTAGGGATGTTTTCAGCAACTGGATGGTTTGTAACAGCCATCTGTGGTGTTGCTTCTCTCATCCTTTTCTATTATGTGTTACGCCACCTTTCCATATATAATAAGGTGAAAGAAATGCTAAGTGGCATTTGGCAAGGCATCAATTCATTAAGGAAAGTGAAGAATATCCCGCTCTTCCTCTTCTATAGTATAGCGATATGGGGCAGTTATTTCTTGCATTATTACCTAACGTTCTATTGCTTTCCTTCAACCGCACATCTCGGTCTCTCCTGTGCTTTAGTGAGCTTTGTTGTGGGTTCGATAGCCGTTATCGTCCCAACACCTAATGGTGCTGGACCTTGGCATTTTTCAGTGAAGACAATGCTAATACTTTATGGTGTTGCTGACAATCAGGCACTTTATTTTGTATTGATAGTGCATACTATCCAAACATTTTTGGTCATTCTCTTAGGCATTTATGCGTGGGTAGCATTGAACTTTACCAAACCTTATGTTTCATTGGATAGTCCTGCCAAACTCACCCGACCAATAGAAAATGTATAATATAAGCCAAACAACAATTATAGTAATAACCTTTTAATATCAACATTATGAGTGAAATCAGAAATCTTAAACCAGTAGGCTTGTGGAGAAACTTCGATGATTTAACACAGATTCCACGCCCATCTGGGTACATGGAAAAGGTGCAGAAGTTCTTATTAGACTTTGCTGCAAAGGTGGGAGTAGAGGCATTTGTCGATGCTGGCGGTAATGTGGTAATGCGTAAGGCAGCCACTGCTGGCTATGAAAATCGTAAGACAGTTCTACTCCAAGCACACATGGACATGGTTCCACAAAAGGCTCCAGATAGTAATCATAACTTTGAGACTGACCCTATCGTAACCCACATTGAGGATGGTTGGGTGTATGCGAACAACACTACATTAGGTGCTGATGATGGTATCGGAGTTGCTGCTATCATGGCAATTATGGAGGATAAGGACTTGAAACATGGTCCTGTTGAGGCTATCATTACACGTGATGAAGAGACTGGAATGTTTGGTGCTAACGAGCTTCCAGAGGGTGAGTTGCATGGAGATATCCTCATGAACCTCGATTCAGAGACCTGGGGTAAGTTCGTTATAGGCTCTGCTGGCGGTGTAGACGTTACATCAACACTTGAATATAAAGAGGTTGCGAATGATCAAGAGGCAGCTGTAAAGGTTACTTTAAAGGGACTTCGTGGTGGTCACTCTGGACTTGAAATCAATGAAGGACGTGCCAATGCTAATAAGGAGATGGTACGTTTTGTTCGCAAAGCAATCACCGAACTCGATGCTCGCCTAGCTGGTTGGCAGGGTGGAAACATGCGTAATGCCATTCCTTTCAAGGCTGAAGTTGTTTTAGCCTTACCACAAGCTAATGTCGATGCACTCAAGGAACTCGTTGAGAAACAGAAGTCTGCTATCAAGGACGAGTATAAGGGTATAGAGGTTGTTGATAATATCGAATTCTTCGTAGAGGACGTAGAGAAGCCTGCAGCTCTTCTACCGGTTGAGATCCAAGATAACCTCATCGACGCTATTTATGCTTGTCACAATGGTGTCTTGCGTATGATTCCTTCTTATCCAGATGTGGTAGAAACCTCTTCAAACCTCGCTATCATCAATATCGAACCAACAAAGGCTTCTATTAAGATCCTTGCTCGTTCAAGTCGAGAAGACATGAAAGAGTATATCGCAACACAATTGGAAAGCTGCTTTAATATGGCTGGTATGAAGACAGTCTTTAGTGCCCATTATGGCGGTTGGGACCCAAATCCACAGAGCGAGATCCTTAGCTTGTTGCAAAAAGTATATAAGGAACAAAACGGCGAAGAGGCAATTGTACAGGTAGATCACGCTGGTCTAGAGTGTTCAATCATACTTGGTAAGTATCCAAATATGGATGTTGTCAGTCTTGGACCAACGATTCGTAGTCCTCACACAGCTAAGGAACGCTTCGAAATTGCTACTGCTGAGCCATTCTGGAACTTGTTAGTTCAGACCTTGGAGGAGATTCCTGTGAAGTAAGATAATGGTCGTTGAGAGCTTCATCCGACCTCACTGAAAGAGGAAAGAAAAGCCTCACCCCCAACCCCTCTCCGAATGGAGAGGGGGAGTAGATAGTGCTATTGGTGTGTGGAGGGAAAGGTTTAGTCGGGTGTTGTGAGGCATTGCTTCGTTAGCAGCGGATAAAAAGACGAAAGATAAGAAATGCCTCCTTCGAAACAAAGGGGGCGTTTCTTCGATATGAGGAGAGCCTCTCCTTAGTAGAAAGAAACGCCCTTCTCCAATGGAGAAAGGCGTTTCTTGTTTTCTTACTTATGAGTTTTAAATATTGAATTAAGCAATTCTCCCCCTTATCCTAACCAATTCCCGTTAGGCACATCCCCTCCTTTGGAGGGGCTTGGGGAGGCCTTTTTTTGTATTCTTTGGGATATTAAAATGCCCAACCAAAACCGAGATAAGGGTAGAGCACAGCCTTTTTAATAGCGTTCTTCTCACCCAATGTGAATGAAGGATTCACACCCACACGGAAAAGGAAGCCCTTGCTTGATACGTGACGATAGCCAATGTTACCAAAGAAATAGTATCCGAAACGATTGTGACTCGTGTTATAACCGAGGAAAGTTATCGTCTTCCCATTGATAGTTTTTTGTGTTATCAGGTGCGCCTGTTGGTCAGGAGTGAGCGTGACAGGACCTTCAAGGGTTTGAATGTCACGATCGTGAGAGTTGTAAATACCAACGTTAGCACCTGCACCTACCTCTAAGTTGTTCTTTTGAGAGCCTAGAAGATAGTTTACTTCCAGCGGTACTGAGTAATAACGAATACTACCATCGTTACCAAAGAAGTTGGAGTTGTTACCGAAAGCAAAGCTAACACCTGCTCTCCAACCCCATTTAGTATGGTCGTTGAAACGCTGATCATAATTGATACCTACCATGTTTGAGGCTCCTAAAAGCTCCAAGTAGACAGCCTTGTCCTTCTCAAGCCCATCTGAATTAGGCTCTGCAGCCATCATGTTTGTTGCTAAACTTAATACAATCGAAAGTGTAAGTAATTTCTTCATAAGAATCTTCTTTATAGTTATCTTTTAGTTTTCTGGCTGCAAAGATATAATTTTTTTGATATATATATACACTTTCTCGATTTTTTATTTGTACTTTTGCAATATACTATATACTCGTTTCAATTACTGAAGAAAGGTCTCTTAACGGGTTGAGCGAATAAACATTTAAGGTAGCAGTGGTAGGCATATTCACATCTTTATATAATGGTGTTCTCGTCTTGATAAATACATTCTTTCGCCGAGTGTGGAAGAGTGAGCGGTGTCAACGATGGTTACAACAGAAACACCTAAAGGCTTATCGCTTTGTAATGGGGCAACAGAACCTCCTTTCAACCATACGTCGTGAGGTTGTAAAAGATGGTCGTGAAGTACTTTGGTTTCATGCTGCTTCCTATGGAGAATACAATGTTATCCGCCCTATTATCAAGACATTGAGAAACGAAAACCGCCGTTGTATCGTCACGTTCTTTTCATCATCTGGTTATATAGCATTGATGAATGAGAACGAAAAGAGCCATGAGGTTGATAATATCTTTTATCTTCCTTTGGACATGAAAAGCAATGTTAGAGAATTTCTAGATATTGTGCAACCTTCGAAGGCGGTCTTTGCTATCTCTGAATATTGGATGAATTACCTGTCAGAATTGCGTTCTCGTGAAATTCCGACCTACCTTGTTTCGATGTTAGTAGCTGATAGCTCCTACCTTCTGAAATGGTATGGTTTCCCCATCCGAAGGGCTTTTAAGACCTTTACAAAGTTCATGGTGTTGGATGAACGGTCGAAGGAGAATCTTGCAAAGATTGGCTTCAATAATGCAGAAGTGATAGGTGATCCTTTGTTTGATAACGCTATTCGCATAGCCAAAGAGCCTTATCAGAATGCAATAATAGAGAAGTTTTGTGCTGGCAATACGCCTGTCTTTGTGGCTGGTAGTGTGAGCGATGCTAATGACTTATCGCTTGTGTCTTCTTTAATTAAGCACGAACGAGATGTTAAGTTCCTTGTTGTCCCACATGAGATAGACGCAGTGACACTCCATGAAGTGCAGGAGAAGATACCTGCAAAGTCATTGTTATATACGGAATGTACCGCAGATACCGACTTTACCGATATACAAGTGTTGGTCGTTAATATCCTTGGCTCGCTCTCACGTATCTATCGTTATGGTAATTGGGCATACGTTGGAGGTGGTTTCACAGCCTATCTGCATAGTGTTATCGAACCAGCTGTTTATGGTATACCTGTGGCTTTTGGTCCAAGAATAGAACGTAAGACAACCCCGAAAGAGATGGTTCGTCGAGGTATAGGAGCGATAGTCACAACGCCAGAAGGCTTGTGTTACTGGTTTAATCAGGTGAGAGAAGTAAGGGAACAGGAGGATGTGAAGAGTCGGGCAACGGCTTTCATAGAAGCAAATGCCAACTTCACTCAAAAGGTTTGTGCAAACATAGAGCAATGAGAAAGTACGTTATTATATATTCCTCGGTCTCCTCAAGTGTATAGCCTTGCTGCCCTTCTGGTGCTTGTATCGAATAAGTGATTTCATTTACTTCATCTTGAGTCGTGTTATTCATTATCGGAAACGAGTGATAACAGGTAATATCAGTAGGTCATTCCCAGAGTTAAATCAAAAGGAGGTAGGCGTTATCACCAATAAATTCTATCGTCATCTGGCTGATGTCATAGTAGAGTCTGTGAAACTCCTGCACGTTAGTGATAAAGAGATGAGGCGCCGTATTGAGGTGAAGAATGGTGATGAGGTAGAACGTAAAGCGGCTGATGGTCGTCCTGTAATCCTATTCCTTGGGCACTATGGAAATTGGGAGTGGGCACAGGAAGTATCGTGTTATTATCGTCAACCGGCATTCACTTGTGAGTTATATCGACCTGTAAAAGACAAGGTGATGGACGATTTGATGTTACGCATCCGAAGCCGTTTTAACACCACACTTGTTACACAGCAAGAAGCCATCCGATTCCTTTTAAGGAAGTATCGGAGTAATGAGCAGTTCCTTGTGGGGTTCATATCTGACCAGCGTCCGAATAGTCAGAACCTTCATAACTGGACGCAGTTTCTGCATCAAGACACCGCTTTTGCTGTGGGAGGAGAAGAGATTGGTAAGCATGTAAATGCCCATTACTTCTTCCTACATGTTGAGAAACCGCGACGTGGTCACTATGTTATGACCTTTCAAGAGGTGCGTCCTGAAGATTATAAAACGAAGTTCCCTTATACTTTACAATACCTCTGCATGATGGAGGAAAACATCCGTAAGCAACCCGAATTATGGCTTTGGTCGCATAACAGATGGAAGTTTGACAGGGAAGGAAAAGCCATTCATTAGAAGTACTAAATAATAGATACAATGAATATCGTATGTGTAATTCCTGCGCGAGCAGAGTCTTCGCGCTTTTTTGAGAAGCCTCTTGCATTGATCTTAGGCAAGCCAATGATACGTTGGGTGTGGGAACATTGCAAGGAAGTAGAGCAGTTCAGTGAAGTGTATGTAGCAACAGATAGCGAGAAATCAAGGCTCTCGCTGAATCGTTCGGAGCGAAAGTTGTTATGACAGCAGCTGATCATGACACTGCAACAGAGCGTCTTTATGAGGTTTCAACAAAGGTTGATGCAGATCTATATGTTATGGTGAATGGTGATGAACCATTGTTGACTAAGGACTACATCACGCAGTGTATTCCTGCAAGCATAGGTGAGGGAGAGATGTATGTGTCTAACCTTATGACCGATTTCCACAACCCTGTTGAGGTCGTTGATTCGACTAACTTGAAGATAGTAACAGGTCATAACAACCGTTGCTTATTTATCTCACGCAGTCCAATCCCATATCCAAAGGGCAATATGGATTATGTTTATCATAAGTTCGTGGGCGTAGGTGCTTTCAATCATAAAGCTTTGGAGTTCTATCATACGACCCCTCGTGGACCAATAGAGAAGATAGAAGAGAATGATTCCTTCCGCTTTATCGAGAATAATGTGCCTATTTATTACTACAACTGCCATTGTCGCTCACTCTCAGTAGACAACCACAAAGACATTGCGGGAGTTGAGGCTATTATGAAAGGTGAAATGGAATAAAAAGGAAATCACCTATGGGTAATTCAATAGGTAAGATCTTGGACTACGTATTCGTACCTCGGATATGTTATCGTCCACGTCTCTCTTCCATCATGGCAGGCTTAGCCATGATGAAAGAGAGATTGTTATGGATCGCGTTGCCTACTATAATAAACTTCAAGAGCATACTCATATAGATGAAGCAACTACTGTTGGGCAATATAAGTTCCCGTTAAAGAAGCAACAGTTTGGCGATAAGAAGAGTCGTCTCTCTACTTATTTCTTTGATCAGTATAGTGTCTTGAAGTATTTCCCTGCGGCATGTAGATTCAGATATGAGCATGGGGATGTAACCCATGTGCCGTCTCAACCAGCGTTTGTAAAGAGCCGTCCGATAGCAGGAGACAATGTAAATGCGATCTTGTTGAAGCTCGATCAGCATAGACACTTCCGTTTCGTGCATGACGAAAAGGCTTTTGCAGAAAAGAAGAACATGCTTGTCTCAAGGACAACATGGTGTAATGCTCGCCCTCACAGACGTAAGTTTTGCGAGATGTTTTGGGATCATCCCATGTGCAATATAGGTAAGTCTCAAGCCGAGCCAAACGAAGATTTCCCTGAAAGTATCAAAGGATTCCTAAGCATTGAGGAGCAGTTAGATTATAAGTTTGTCGCTTGCATTGAGGGAATGGATGTTGCAACGAACCTCAAGTGGGTGATGTCTTCTAATTCAATAGCCGTTTCTGCACCAATGGTTTATGAGACTTGGTATATGGAAGGAAGGCTTATTCCAGATTATCATTATATAGAGGTAAAACCTGACTACTCGGACTTGATCGAGAAAATAGAGTACTATATTGCACATCCATCAGAGGCAGAAGCCATCATAGAACATGCTCATGAATGGGTGAAGCAGTTCCAAAATCCAAGAATAGAATTGGCTACGCAGCTTGCAGTAGCACAAAAGTACTTTGACTTAACAGACCTATGATGACTAACGATAACCAGCAGCATGGACGGAAAGTGCATATTGCATTCCTTTCAAAAGACTTCCCTTGTGGTGGAGCTGAGCGTGTAACGTGTGATGTGGGCAACTGGTTATGTTCCCACGGATTCGCTGTTACGGTCTTTGTTATGAACCATTTGCAAGAGAACTATCCGAAGGGTTTCCAGCGATTGTTCGATGTGAAACCTCTTCCTAAGGGTAATATCCTATGGTCACCACGTGTTGCCAAGGCTATTCGTGATGCCGTATTAAGGGAGAAGGTGGATATTCTTGTGACTTATCAGAAGCAACGCTATGCAGCTTGGTTGAAGGCAAAGACAGGTGTAAAGATGGTCTTTGTTCTTCACAATCCACCGTTCCATGAACTGTTGGGGCTTACCGTAGCTATTGGTGAAGCACATCCTTTTAAAAGGAGTCTGTTACAGGTATGGAAGAAGGTAATGGATATGGATTATTACAGAAAGTACCAGAAAGTATATCACTGGGCGGATGCTTATGGTGTACTTTGTCAGTCTTTTAAAGATCAATTGACGGAGAACTTGAATCTACCAGCTGATAATAAGGTATGTGTCTTACCCAATTCTGTGCCCTTACCAACTGATGTTAACTTGGATAAAGAGAAGATCATCCTTTATTTGGGACGCTTTGCTCATATACAGAAGCGTGTTGATCGCTTGTTACGAATATGGAAGATCGTACAGCCGCAACTACCTGATTGGAAGTTGGAGATTGTTGGCGGAGGTGTAGAAGACGCATCACTAAGGGCAATGGCAACAACGCTTGAACTGAAGAATATAGCTTTCGAAGGACCGACCAATCAGACAAAGATGTATTATGACAAGGCTTCCATCTTGTGTATGACATCGTCTTATGAAGGTTGGCCATTGGTCTTAGCTGAAGCACAAGCTAATGGCGTTGTCCCTATTCTGTATAATAGTTTCACAGCAGTTACAGCTGTTGTCTCAAGCAAAGAGGAAGGTGTTCTGATAGAGCCATTCGATGAAGAAGCATACGCCAAAGCGTTAGTTGCACTTGCCAAAGACGATGAACGCAGGAAGAGAATGCAGCTACGAGTGATTGAGAAAGCAAAGACATACAGTATTGATAATACAGGGGCTGCATGGCTCCAAATGGTTAGGAGGATACTAAATGAATATAGGGGTTGATGCAAGGAAGATATTACGTAATGCCACGGGATTAGGCAATTACGGTCGGACATTGGTGTGTAATATGTCAGAGTTGATAGCTGACAACGATCGTCTCTTGCTGTTTTCTCCAGATGAGGGGAAGCCTGCTTTGAAAGCTATCTCTATACCTCAAAAAGGTGAGTTGGTGGTTCCTACAAACTCATCCATCCCTTTATATAAAAGGTGGTGGCAGTTGAGAGGAATGGTAAAAGACATTCGTAAGCATGAAGTGAATGTCTTTCATGGACTCAATGCAGAGTTACCAAAGGGTATTAGTAAGGTTGTTCCTACCATTCTTACAGTTCATGACCTTATCTTTCTGCGCCATCCCGAATGGTACAAACCCATTGATAGATGGCTTTACACCCGTCGTTTCTATAATGCCATCAATGAGGCAACACACATCATAGCCATCTCTGAATGTACAAAACGAGATATTATAGAGTATGGGAAGGTGTCCGAAGAGAAAATATCGGTAATCTATCAGAGTTGTAGTACACGTTTTGCAGCTCCTGTAGATGTGTCTTTAAAGCATAAGGTAAGGGAGAAGTATCACCTTACAAACGACTTCATCCTCTTTGTTGGTACGATAGAAGAGCGCAAAAACGCCCTTGAGATAGTGGAAGCCTTACCTTATTTGGAAGGTGTTGATGCGGTTATCGTGGGTAGAAGAACCCCTTATGCCGATCGAATAGAGGCGAAAGCTATGGAACTTGGAGTCGCTGATAGGGTTCATCTCCTATCTGGTATTGATGATGAAACATTGCATGCTCTATACCATTCGGCAGCTGTCTTTGGTTATCCGAGCCGTTATGAAGGGTTCGGAATACCCATCATTGAGGCAATGGAAGCTGGTCTCCCTGTTGTCGCAGCGACGGGAAGTTGTTTGGAAGAAGCTGGTGGTAAGGGTAGTCTATACGTGAGTCCAGATGATCCGAAGGCGTTTGCTGAGGCTATAAAGCGCATGTTGACGGGTGGTGACTGGCGTGAGCAGGCTATCTGTGAAGGCTTGAAATACGTCAAGAAGTTCGATGGTAAGAAGGTTGCCCAACAGGTGATTGACATATATAATAGGTATGGCAAATAAAGAAAACAAGCGTATCCTTGTAATAAGACTATCAGCATTGGGGGATGTTGCAATGACTATCCCTGCTATCTATAGTGTGGCTAAAACCTATCCACAACATCGTTTCTATGTGTTGACGATGGCTTTTTGTGCCAAGCTCTTTATCCATGTTCCAGAGAATATAACACTGTGTGCAGTGAAGGACAGAAAGGCTGTCTTAGAGCCAATTAAGGGCTTGAAGTTTGACGCTGTAGCCGATTTACACAACGTGATGCGCTCTTGGAAGATTGATTTACGCTATCTTTTGCGAGGCGTGCGAGTGGCAATGCTTGACAAGAAACGTAGTGAACGACATGCAATAACACATCAACATAAGTACACGGAGAGTAAGTTTACAGCACGATACTTCGATGTTTTTAGACGATTAGGGCTACCTTGTGAACCTCAGTTCGATGGCTTGTTCGATAAGAAACCAACCTTACCTCTACAATTAACAAAGCCGGAGAACGAACATTGGATAGGTATTGCACCTTTTGCAAGATATAAGAATAAGACCTATCCAGCCAGTCAGATGCAAGAAGTTATTGCCTTGTTGAATCAGACGGAGAACGTGAGAGTGTTCTTATTCGGCGGTAGGGGAGAAGAAAAAGTAACTTTAGAGTCATGGACAAAAGAGTTGGCTAACGTCAGATGTATCGCTGGTTCATTGCAATTACACGAGGAATTGGCACTGATGGCATGGCTTGATGTGATGGTGTCTATGGACTCTGCCAATATGCACTTAGCCTCTCTTGCAGGCGTGCGTGTCGTGAGTATATGGGGCGGAACAGCTCCCGCTTGTGGCTTCTTAGGCTGGCAGCAGCAAGAAAGTGACGCTTTGTTGACACATTGTGATTGCCAACCTTGTACGATAGCGGGGACAGATGAGTGTGCAAAAGGTGATTATCATTGTATGACGACATTGGCTCCTTCACAGGTTGTGGATAGAGTGATGGAAGTACTTAAAACGAATAATAAGAAGTGAAATTACAAAGGGATAGTACGAAGAATGTCTATTCGATAGTTATGTTACATTGATTATGAAGAAAGATCTTTCAATATTATTGTGGCTGTTTATAGCCTTTACATTATTTTTCTTAGGTATCCAGAAGCCTTTATTTCTTATCTATAATCATGGCTTCGGAAAGTTATCACCATCGTTCCATGATATTTGGAAGATATATGCCCACGGCTTCTCCATTGATATGGCAACGGTAGGTTATATGATGGCAATACCTCTTTTGCTCTTTGGTATCAAATGGGTATGGGCGAAGTTCCCTATTAAGAAGAGTTTAAACATCTATCTCGTCATTATCTCCATATTACTGACATTGGGTGCGTTAGCCGATGCTTCGTTGTATGAGTTTTGGGAGTTTAAGCTCGATCGGATGGCGTTCTTTTATCTTAATGACCCAAAGGATGCTTTTGCGAGTGTGTCAGTAGGATATCTGCTTGTACGTCTGCTCGGGTGGATCGTACTATCTGCTATCTCATACGTCCTACTTGCATGGCCTTTATGGAAAGTACAATTAGGAAAGATAAAGACAAATCCATGGTTGCGTGGTGTCCTATTTGTTGTGATAGGGGGAGCCTTGTTTGCTATGATTCGTGGTTTAAGAATATGGCCAAATACGCCAGGTCGTGCGTTTTATAGCAATGTCACATTCTATAATCATGCAGCTTTGAATCCAATTTTCAACCTTATGTATAGTCTTCAGAAGGAGGAGGACGACTACAAGGAATTTGATGCTTTCGATGAGAAAACGCGAGCTAAGCTATATGAGGGTCTATTTCCAACAAAGGCCGATAGCACGGAGAAGCTCATCAAAACATCACGTCCTAATGTGTTAGTAGTGGTTCTTGAGGGCTTTGGCTCATGTTTCATCGAAGGCTTAGGAGGTATGAAAGATGTTGGGGTAAACATCAATCGCCTCTTGCCAGAGAGTGTTGTCTTCGATAGTTGTTATTGTGGTAGCTTCCGAACAGACCGTGGTATTGTGTGTGCAGTGAGTGGTTATTTGGGGCAACCAACGACAAGTATCATGCGTTTTACACATAAGATCAAGCATTTGCCAGGCTTACCAAAGACCCTGAAGAAGTATGGCTATCAGACACAAGCACTCTATGGAGGCGACGTGTCATTCTTTAATATGTCTGAATACTTCCTTGATTCGGGGCATGACAAGTTAGTGACAGAGGATGACTTCCCTGCTTCTGACAGAACAACTAAGTGGGGAGTACCAGACCATGTAACCTTTAACTGGTTGTATAATGACATTGTTCGTCGTGATAAGGAGAAGTCTGGTCCATGGTATACTACCTTCTTAACCATCAGTTCTCACAACCCGTTTGATGTGCCTTATCACCGTTTGAAGGATAAGAAATACAATGCTTTCGCATATACGGATCAGTGCTTTGGAACATTCATAGATAAGTTGAAGAAGACACCAGCGTGGAAGAATCTACTCATCGTAGTGGTTGCTGACCATGGATTTAACTGGCGTGAGATTGCTTCACCGAAGTTCCCTTACATTCCATTCTTGATGATGGGCGGTGCTATTAAGCATCCTCAGCGTATCCATAAACTGATAAGTCAGACCGACCTTCCTGCTACTGTCTTAGGTCAAATGGGTATTCCTCATGAAGACTTCACCTTTAGTCGTGATGTAATGGGTAATACTTATCGTTATCCGTTTGGCTTCAATACCTTTAATAATGGCTTCAATTTCTGTGATTCAACGGGCTGTACTGTCTATGACAATGTAAGTAAACGAGCTATTTATGGGAATGACAAGCGACGCATAAACATAGGTAAAGCCATTTTGCAGACCTTGTATCACGATATGGCAAAGCGTTAATAGCAATACAGAATCATGTTATGAATCTCATACAAAAGATTAGAAATTATATCTCTTCATGCTGTTGGGTAGTGCCAATCACTACTCAATGGCCTTTATTTATCAGTTATATCGTATTGATAGGATGGAGTTCTATAACTCAGAATATCTATGCGCGTGCTTTCGTAATCTACTTGCATGCTTATATCACGACCGTTATCGTCACATGGACTAAACGCTCGTGGGTGAAGGTGCTGATCTATGTTTTAGCCTTCATCTTATTCTTTATTAATGCCTCATTGAAGGTTAACTATGACTTAGAAATATCCCCCAGCGTATTGATGCTGTTAGCTGAGACGAATGCAGAAGAGAGCTCGGAGTTCTTACATTCATTGCTGCACACGAGTACAGCATGGGTTATTCCGGCATTGACGATGGTCTTTGTTGTACTTGTTGTAATAGCTGAGAAGAAGAGGTCGAAAGGTACATTATATTTAGAAAGAAAACGTCCTTTCCGTATATTGTCAGTATTTTCTGGGATAATGCTCACTGTTGGTGTGATTGGTTCCTATTGTTATATAGGTCTCTTCCAGTGCAAGAATCCAGATGACGTCTCTGTTTGGAATCTACACATGAGTTACCCCAGCGATGCGCTGACAAGGGTGGTTGTGGCTCTTTATGATTCACATCTGGCTAAGAAAGAAATGGAAGGAACAGCACTATTAGCGGAAAATGTGAAATCAACAAAGAGTGATGTTGAAGCAAAGGATTCGTTGAATATCGTCTTTGTGATCGGTGAATCGTATATAAAAGATCATGCTTCTGTGTATGGATATGGACTTAATACTACTCCTTTCTTATTACATGAGAAGAAAGCGGGACGGTTAGTTGCATTCACAAATGCCGTCTCTCCATATAATTTTACAACCAAGGTAATGCGCAATCTGATAAGTACGAATAGTCTTGAAGATGGTGTTCGATGGAGCGAACGCCCACCGTTAACAGCCGTATTCAAGCGAGCTGGCTATTTTGTCAGTATGTATGATAATCAAAGAACCTTTGCTTTTGGGGCAACATTCACCTTTGCTTTGAACAGTTATCTTTATGCACCACGTGTCTTGAAAGTATGCTATGATAGGACAAACAACAATTCTTTTGAGTATGATGGACAATTGGTTGATAGATATAAACGTGATTTTCAGGAGCAACATAGCCATGCTCTGACTATCTTCCATCTCATGGGACAGCATATAGAAGCTGTTAAGCGTTATCCTGCTGATAGGCAGTTTAACCATTTCTCTGCTGATAGTATTAAGCGGAAGGAACCATGGATAACAGAGGAGATGAGGAGGGGTATTGCTGAATATGATAATGCCACATTGTATAACGACTATGTGATGAAGCAGATAATCAGTCAATATGCTCATCGGAATGCAGTGGTTATCTATGTTTCTGACCATGGTGAAGAGGAGTATGACTATCGTCCAAGTGCGGGTAGAAAGGGCAGTGATGATTTGAAGAATATGCTTTATTATCAATACAGTGTACCTATGATGGTGTGGTTCTCTGATGCCTTTAAAGAGAAATATCCTACTAAGGTTCGGCAGATAGAGGCATCGGCAGCAAGCCTTTGATGACAGATAACATTTGTCAAATACTGTTCTATCTTGGTGGTCTGACCTCTTCTCCCTATTACTCAGCTAAGCATAATGTGTTGAGCAAGGACTATGTTTGTGGGAAGCGCATCGTTGATGATAAGTATAATTACGATAGGATCGTGCGCCCGTGAGGGATAACAAATAAGAACGGGGGGCTCTTCAAGGATGTAGAAGGGCATCCCTTCATATTGTGCGAAGCCTCATCTCCATAGGTGCGGGTACTCCCCTCATTATATGAAATAGTATTCGTGTTAAATTCCCAGAGGTAGGATGTGACAGGCGGAAGTAGGATAGTATGAAGAGGAAAGGGGAATGTGATAAAGTGCAAAGTTAATTTTGCTGTCATTCCTGTCACTCTTTTGTAGCATGTAACTATCTGTTTGTTAGTAAGTTGTTTGAAATGTTAAAAGTGACAGCAACTTTAATTAAAAATAAAATAAGGTTTTAAGAGTATTAAAAAGGTTCGTTTTCCACTCTCGTTGATACCCCATCATCCAACGAAAATATAAGTGGATATACTAAGTAAACAATCTTGTGGATTCGAGCAAAGAGCATTTTAAATTGCACCTTTTCGATAAAAAAGTTTGGAGAAGTTTTGTTGTTTAAATAAAAAACGCTACCTTTGCACTCGCAATTCAGTAATGAGTTAGCTTTTAATGGGATATGGTGTAATGGTAACACTACAGATTCTGGTCCTGTCATTCCTGGTTCGAATCCGGGTATCCCAACGCTTAGAGAGATAGAGTTATCTATCTCTTTTTTGTTTAAAATTTGGTTTATTTCATCTTTTTAATTATTTTTTTGCAACCGTAAACTTACTATTAACTATTGAATGGATATACAAAGATTTTTAATAGAAATTTAGTATAAAAATTGTAATATTACAAAAATAATTTTTATATATTTGCGGAGTTTTAAACATTGACAAAGAAAAATTCTTAATCATACTTACTTATAAGAATGCTAAAAAAACTCTTAGTATAGGTATGTTTCAAGGATATTTGATTGTCTCAAAGTTTATATACGTACCTAAAACATCAGTGTTGTATCTAATTCTAAATATAAAATAAAAATCTAGATAAATCATGTCAAATAATCAAGAATCTAAAGAAATAACTATTTGTCTTGAAGAGAGCAAATACGCTCATGGTTTTAACCAAAATGACAATATCCATTTGCAGAGTTTTGACCGTGTCAAGGAAATCATCAAAAAGCAGATTGAGCAACTTAAAAAAGAGAAATCTCAATCTAGTATAGAGCATCAATATAACACTATATCTGTTTTGGGCGGCAGAGGTACAGGCAAAACTACTTTTATTCTAAGTATGTTGCAAAGCATAAAAGATGATAACAAGAAAGAAGCACAAATACTAAAGATTATTGATCCTACGCAAATGGAGGAGAAAGAACATGTGTTTCTGGTTGTCCTATCATTAATAGACGAAGCTGTACGAGAAAAAATAGAAGAATTAAAAAAAGGAGAGTGTAGTGATGTTTGCTGCATAGAAAAGGGTTGGAAAAAAAAACTAAGTTCTTTAGCAAAAGGTCTTCCCACACTGGAAGGATTAAATAATAAGCAATACGAGAATTGGGACGACGACTTATACATTATTGAGAAAGGATTAAATAATGTGAAGTCTGCATACGACTTGGAAAAGAATTTCCATGAACTGGTTAACTCTGCTTTAGAGATACTTGGAAAAGATTTCTTTGTTTTAGCCTTTGATGATATTGATGTTGATATGTCGAAAGGTTGGAGAGTCCTGGAAACCTTACGTAAATACCTAACGACACCGAAGTTAGTTGTCTTCCTTAGTGGTAATCTTACGCTTTATTCCTATAATGTTCGTTTGCATCAATGGAAGCAATTTAAGGAGCTAAAGGGCTTTGAAGAACGTGATTACAAAGATCAAGTAAACCAGTTAGAGGGGCAATATCTCTTAAAGGTGCTTAAGCCAGAGAATCGGATTCAGCTAAGGACATTGCTTGATTACAAGCAAATATTCAAAACAAAGTATGAAATAAAGGAGGAAGGTAAAGAGATTAAAGAAGTATATTCTGACCTCTTGGAGAATCTTGGTATTCATAATAATTCTACTCAGCAGTCGTTTATCAACTATCTCTTGGGCTTATCTATCCGTAGCCAAATAAGCATACTTTCAGATTATAAGAAGTCTGACATCATGAGTCAAATCAATGTGTATGTTTCGCGCATGATGGCTGATGGCATTGATGTTGACCTTTCGGTACAGAGCCCAGTGTTTACCGTTATTTCTATTTTTGAATATCTAACAAAAACGAACAGCTTCCCTCATTCCTATTTACTCATTCCTAACACTATTGACCACGATATAAATGGAGTGTTGATGGGGTTGACTACTATCTTCGCTAACCAGATAAAACAGAATCCATGGATTATATTCGATTATATGCTTAGGGTGGGCTATGCCAGGTATCTTAAGATGCAATTGAGTGAAGAAGCTTTTGTACAGATGCAGAATTATACGGGTATCACTCAAGACATGCGAATAAAGAATATTGTGCTTTTAATGACTGCATGTGGGAGAGCAAATAACCTGAACATGCCAGAGTTGATACAATTAGAAGGGCTGGCTATTACTGCAAGCAAAGTAAAGAGAAGAAAGCGAATGCTATTGACAATGTTCTTGGAAGAGACGACGTAAGTACAGCACAAAAAATATTGTCTTTATTACCATTGTTCTCTTTGAATAATGGTCGGAAAGATAGTACTGAATTATATTATTCGATACTACCATTGCTGTCAGCAATAAGCATGATTATCCGCTCAGGGGAAGATAAAAAAAGGAAAGATGAAGAAGCTATCAAGGGACTTCTTAGCGACTTAAGTTTACATCGTACTTATCCGATACCAGCCAATCAACAAAACGTTTCTACTGAAGCCGAAAGCGAACTTTCATCAAACGAAGAGTTATCTGAAAAGCTCAAAATAAGCATGGAAGATCCGTCTGTACAGAATTTGGTTGATAAAATATTGGACTGGAGAAACTCTTTTGTGAATGAGGATACTACTAGCTTAGCATTCATCGTGCCCCCTTATTTATTAGGTCGCATCATGACTCGTTTTACCTCAGCTTTGGTAAATGTCCCTAAGCAAGATAATCTATATAATCTAGCAGATCTACTGCAACGACATTTGATAGTTTTCTTGAATGCTGTCTTAGTGGAAGAGACAAAAGAGAAATTCGGGGACAAGGTAGATATCAATAATAATAATCCAACAGGTTCCAACGATTTATTTATTAACAACTTAAGTAAAGTTACAAAAGAAATCAAAGTTGAGAATCAAAAAGAAGATAATAAACTGATTTTGGGACAGCTAAACTTAACACGTTTCTTGTTGTATTGTCCTCTGATTCGGGTATTTATTAAAGATGATGTTTTTGATAAAATCAAGGACTATATCGATGATGGCTATCATTTTGGTGATAAGTCTCTCTATGAGATTCTTAAAGATGTCAAGGTTAAAACGAAAAAAGGAGATGGGATTAATATCACCAAAGATAACATACCAGAGTCATTAAAACGTATTATAGGTACAATCGGAAAAGACAAATTCAAGGAAGATATCTATAATAAAGAAGACAGCAGAAAAAAACTAGAAAAAAAATATTGGAACTAGAATTTATAAATACTATTGGTCAGGGCTGTGCAAAGGAATTAAATAAATTATTTGAAAAGGAATATATAAACAAATAATAAAGGTGATTATATTTATCTGAAACATGAAAAGTAACTCACACATATCATACTTATTAACCGACCATCTTTCCCTTTCTTCTTATCAAGAAGGGAAAGATGTGACATTAAACGAGGTAAAGCGAAGACTAATGATAATCGCTCGGGAACATAATCATGTAATCCCTCACCATTATCTTAGACTTGTATCTGACAGCTCATTTGCAGAGATAAAGACAAAGAGCCAGATATTTACACGAGGATTAATCCAACTTGCTGACTACTTCTTAGAGAAAAGAAACAATCGAATATATGTTAAAATAGAGAAATTCAACGCCTGGCAGGAACAAATAGCATACATGCCGCCCATGCTATTGATATGTGCTTTCATCTTTAAGAATATTGTCTCTTCTTTTGACGACATCGTTTCGGTCTCTTTCTATAATCAATATATTGCGCCAAACTTGGGATACACGAGTCTTATTCCTCCATATATAGCTCAGTTAGAAGAGTTGAAAAGGAAAAACGCAGGACTGAATGACCTGCATATTCACCTAAACGGAACAATGGAAACAGATTCTGTTTGGCTCGACATATTGCACTATCCAGAAAGAGTGATTCATGAGATGAGGGATAGTGCAAATAATAATGAACTTGCAAAAGAACAGTATGAGCAGTTTGATAACTGGACAAGACCCGACAAACTGGAGACTTTAATAAAGAGAGCTATCCTTCTTAGAGAAAAACTCTTTGAAAAAATTTGCACTATTAAGCCAATCAATGATAGCTTCACCCGACAGCAGAGAGCTGTCTTTATATTTCTGTGCTGCAATATTTATGCTTGTATCCCGGGAACGAGGAGGTTACAGCATGGTTCCATCATTACTTACTTATTCTTGGACTTATCAATCAGATGTTGGTGCAACAGCCTCAATGCTATGGTTTCGACCAGTTCCAGCAATACACCTCAAATGGGTTGAGAGAATATAGCGAGAGCCAATACGGAGAGAGATTCCTTCAATTGGCAGGGAATCAGCTCGATTATATTAAGACTATTGAAGGAAGATTCTCACCTAAACCAACACCAGAGAAGAATAATATACTAATTGATAAGATTCGCAGAGGATGGTTATCTCTCACTAACAAACAACATAACTGTAAATCCGACATAAGACTTATTGCACATTTTATAAAGAAAGCTGACAAAGCAAACACAGATATTCGATTTAAAGAATTAAGACTTGAGAATAGAAAGAAGTGTGAAGCACTAATTTCTTTGCATAATAGCGGCTGTAAAAACAGCAAACTTATAGTTGGAATAGATGCTGCTGCAAGCGAATTCGATACCCCACCAGAAGTGTTTGCCCCTGTATTCAAAAGATTACGTAAACACGGATACCAACATTTTACATATCATGCTGGTGAAGATTTCTATCATTTGCTTGGTGGATTACGCGCTATATATGAGGCTATTACCTTCTTAGATTTACAACGAGGCGATAGAATTGGGCATGCAACAGCTGCTGGTGTCTCTCCAAATGTGTGGGTAAACAATGTGGGTCCTAAGGTTGTTGTCCCCACTGGTGCGTATATGGACGATCTTCTTTTCGTATATAACCTCATAAGCAATAACAAATGTAAGACATTAGAACCATTAATGTCACGATTGTATATGCGCATAGCAGAACTATCAAGAGATGTTTATCCTGATGATAATTTTCAGGTTTATGATTTGATAGATGCATGGACAAGAAGACAAGAGGATATATTGGAATTGGAGAAGAGTGGAGAACTAAGTAAGATTCAGCCTTTGATGAGGTATCATCAGAGAAAATATGCCGAGAATTATAAAAAGAAGATAGAGGTAGATGTCTCTGAAATACTTGATGAAGATGCCTTAAGAGAAGTTCAATTAGCGATATTAAAATTAATGCATGAAAAAGAAATAGTTATTGAATCCCTCCCTACGAGTAATATCTTCATAGGTTATCACCATAATTTTGACACTTATCATCTTTTAAACTGGATTAAATGGCAGAAGGAAGGCAAGCCTATTCCACCAATAGTCTTAGGCACTGACGATGCTGGAATATTTGCAACAAACATCTATAATGAGTATTGTCACGTATTTACTTTGTTAGTCTATGAGTGTAGCTATTGTATAAGCGATGCTTTTAATGTAATTGAGAAGATAAATCGCGATGCAAACACCTATCTCTTCGATTACAAATAATCCGTGTACTATCTCTGACTAACAAATATAAAGTGCTACATTTTTTTGAGAGCCTGCTTTTGTGTAGCAGTTTCTGTAGCAGAAAATGACCGAATGATGACTATCAAAAGGTATGGTTTGGCTGTCAAACGGATATGGATAAAAAACAAAAAATCGCTGTAAAACCTTGATTTTACAGCGATTATCCTTGTTTTGAAGGCTAAAATGACGTGTTGTTTGACATCCTCTTGAAACCTCTTTGTGGATCAGCCTGGGCTTGAACCAGGGACCTCCAGATTATGAGGCTATTTGATGTATATTTTATGAAATTGTAAATAATATTAAATGCTTGAAAATAAATAAGTTATATTATTTCTTTATTCCAAGAAATATCTTAATTTTACAGCAGTTTTTATTCAGAAAGTTCACCAAAAGTTCACGGATGATTTCGATAATAGCCTATAAACAGGAGGATTATAATGGAAAATACTAAAGTGAAGTTCACGGAAACAGGAAATGTATCCCAAAAGTATCGAAAGAGGGGAGAAACCTCGCTTGCAAAGTTTGTATCTTCCAACGGGAAAGTTACAGGTACACTTATGTTGGATCCCAGAAGAATGGATGGCGATTATTCCCCAATTTCCCCTGTCGCTATTCGTATAGCGCATGCCGGTAAGAAAGTTTTCCTGCGGATAGGAAAATCATATATTGGAACAGATTGGATAGAACTATGTGAATGTGAGAAATTATCACGAAACAAGAAAGCCTCAGAACGCAAGGAATTAAAAAAACAGATGGAGAAAGTGGCTACTCTTGTAAATCAACTCATCGATGAGGGAAACTTTTCTTTGAGAAAACTCCAGGAACGACATCAAGGGAGGAAAGATGACGATAGTACAATCTACTCCATTTGGGAATCTTTTATTGTATCCAAGCGCGACGATGGCAAGGCAGGAACAGCTCGGTGCAGTGAGGATATATTAAAGAGGTTTGTACGGGATATGGGAAAAGATGTGACTTTAAGTGATATAAATCATAACTTTATTCTGGATTGGGTAAAGGTAATGAAGAAGAATAGCCTTAGCGCAACATTCATTGGAATATCATTGCGTACATTCCGCACCATTATAAATATCTGCATTGACCGTGGCTTGATTAAAGGAAGCACCAAAGAAATGTTCAAAGATACGGGCTACAATAAGGTGTGTAGTCGCAAGCATGAGTTCCTTGATGTTCCTACCATGAAGATGTTTTATGACTTTTGGGAGAGAAATGAAGCCAAAGACGAAACAGGCAAGGAGTTATTCTTTCCAAAAGAGAAACACGCCGTCTTTCGTGATTTAGGGCTATTTCTATTTATGTATCTTGGTGACGGACAAAATTTGGCTGACACCTTGCGACTGACTTATGACAGTTGGTATTTTGCCACTCGTGGTAAGCAACTCCGCTTCCTGCGTCATAAAACGAGAGACAGAAACGAGAGTGCCAGTGAGGTCATCTTTCCTATTACCCCAGAACTTCAAAAGATAATAGACAAGTATGGCAACGAGCCTAAACTTGACAAGCGTGTGTTCCCGATTATGAGTGAGTGGATAACTCCAGAACAAGAAGTATGGGTAATCCAACGATATAATCGCTATATTCGTGAGCATATGGCGAAGGTGGCAGAACTGCTTGGTATGGAACAGCATCCATCATCCACCTGGGCTCGTCATAGTTTCGCCACTAACTTGAATAATTCTGGTATAGTACCATACAAATATATTAGTGACAGTATGGGGCATAGTGGAAATGGAGATATAACATCCAACTATATTGGTGCCTATCCTTTGGATAAAATGTTGGAATATAATTGGTACCTTTTAAACGAAGAAAGAAAAAACAAGGCTACTGATAAGCAAATGGTCTTGGAGCTATTGAAAAAAATGAGTGAAAAGGATAGAAAAGAATTGCTCGCATCTTTGTAACGAACGAGTTGATTTGAAAAACATGCCACAGGTGGCACTTTTTTCAAATTACACGTATAGTTTTAAAATAAAAACTGTACCTTTGTCATTGAAAAAATCGCCCCTTGGGGCATAAATTTAAAATATGAAAAAAACGATTCCAAGAGACATCTATTTGAAGCAGCTTATTGACGGCCGAGAAAATGGTTTTATTAAAGTAATAACAGGTATGCGAAGGTGTGGCAAGTCCACACTTTTACAAGTTCTTTTTCGTGATTATTTGTTGAAACAGAACATACCTGCTGACCACATCATCTCTATTGCTTTGGATGACCGTATCAATCAAAAGCTAAGAAATCCTGACGTTTTACTGGCATATATTCGCCAGCAAGTCAAGGATAACCAGTTACATTTTATACTTATGGATGAAATACAGATGGTAGATGAGTTTATGGATGTTCTAAACAGCTTGTTGCATATTGAGAATGTGGATGTCTATGTAACAGGTAGCAATTCTCATTTTCTCTCGAATGACATCGTAACAGAGTTTCGGGATAGAAGCGATGAAATACACATGTATCCATTCTCTTTTTCTGAGTATTATGCAGCCGTAGGCGGAGATAAGCAGGGAGCATGGAAAGACTATTATACCTATGGCGGGTTACCTCACGTATTGACTTTAGTAGGTGATAAGAAGAAAAGTGACTACCTTTATAATGTTTATCGCAAAACCTATCTGACAGACATAAAAGAAAGACATGAGATCAAAGAGCATGAGTTTGAGGAATTGGCAAAGATGTTGTCTTCTTTTATAGGTTCATCCTGCAATCCGAACAAATTGACCAACACCTTTAAGAGTAAAGTGAATGTTGATTTGTCCTATCCCACTGTAGTAAAGTATATTTCCTATTTAAAAGACTCCTTTCTGATAGAAGAAGCAGAACGTTATGACATCAAAGGACGTAAATACATTGGATCCTTGTCCAAATACTATTTTTGCGATTTAGGAGTAAGAAATTCCATTTTGAATTTCCGTCAACAAGAAGAAAATCATATTATGGAGAATGTTCTCTATAATGAGTTGCGAATGAGAGGTTACAATGTAGATGTCGGCATGGTAGATGTTAAGAGAAAAATTAACGGGAAAAGCATCCGCCAGCAATATGAAGTTGATTTCGTGGTGAATGAGGGAAGTGACAGATACTATATACAGTCTGCTTTTGCCATGCCCAACATTGAAAAGGAGCGTCAGGAACAGACTTCTTTTTCATTTATCAATGACTCCTTCAAGAAAATTATCGTCGTGAAAGATGATATTAAGCCTAAACGGGACGAACAAGGGATCGTAACCATAGGCTTGCTCGATTTTCTGTTGAATAAGGACAGCTTAAAACTGTAACTTATGGAACCAGAATGCAAAGTGGATTTTCTAACATGGTATCAAACCAACAAGATAACGGCAGACCGCATTATCACCGACCTGAAGAAGCTGTCGTTTGAAGCGGTAATACACCTCTATGCCTATACTGCCAAATCATTGAAACTGGAACATATTGTGAGCCAGAGGGACTTCCCCATTCTGTTTTCCAACAATTACACGAGAGTTGGTGACACCATTGTAACAGCGATAGTATTTCTGCTCAGTGAAGGAAACATGAGTTTTATTCGTCTAAACAGGATAAAGAACACATTAAAATACTGGCTTGTCGGTGGCAACCTGTACGAAACGCTTGTCTCAAAAATCATCGTCAAGACTGATGAAGCCCATGAACGATTAGAGAAGAACGCCTATTCCGATTTACAGCAGCAATTAGTTGAGACCAGTATGCGAAATGACATCAAGACTCAGGATGATTGGAATCGATTCTTTGGCTTGGAGATTACACCCGATGACAAAGGTGATGTTGAGAACAAACCTGCTCCCATCCCAACTGAACTTCAAACGGAAGAAGCCCGACTAATTCTTGACAAGGCAATTTCGTTAGGCTTGTGCGACAATGAATATCACTGGCAAAAGACTAACTCCTTGTTGGCCTACTTCTCTGATTGTGCCTGTGAACATTTGAATCTGTCAAGAGCAGAACAGGACGGCAGGAAGAAAACATACTGGAAGCCCTTTGAAACTTTGTTCGGCGTATCCGGACTGGCCAATTACAAGAACACCTATACCAACAAGACGGGCAAGCTGCCTATTGACCATGAAATCGTGGAATCTATATTCCGCTAAATTAGAATATGAACTTCGTAAATCTATTGATGTAGTAATAAAGAGTTTGATAAATAATTAAGAAATGACAAAAATATGGATTGGAAAGAAAAAGCTATAAAGATATTAAAGGATAGCCTTTATCCTATTCCTTCTGAGCTAAATGAATTGGATTGGAAGAGTGGCCTTTCAGACAAAACAGAACGACTGGCCCAACATATTTCTGCCTTCGCAAATATGAAAGGTGGAGGAATTCTTGTATATGGTGTACACAATGATGGCACTTGTTTTGATTTGACAAAAGAGGAAATTGACAAAACTATTCAAACTCTGGGAAACATTGCACAAAACAATCTGGTTTATGCTATTTCCTATCGAGCATTCTGTGATGAGTTTTGAGAAACATTCATTACTTTTTATTTATATCCCTGAACAGAATGATAAACCAGTTCATTTGCGTGGAAAAGATATTTATGCCTCATATTATCGTTCTGCTGGACAAACAGTTAAAATGGCAAAGAATCAGGTAAAAGCTCTGATTGCTACTGCAGGGCATAACATTTGAGCAACAAATTGCCAAAGATAACTTGAAAAAGAACAGGTCTCGAATTGTTGAATTATAAGGCCCTATACAGAATACTTGACAAAAAAATATTCCACAATCAACAGATACTATTATTGAGAGATTAACTGATTATCATCTATGTAATCCGACAGGAACAAGCTGGAGTATTACCAACCTTGGAGCAATCCTCTTTGCTAACCAACTCCATGATTTTTTTCAAATATGGCTGGGACGAAGTAATTGTTCGCAAGTATGTTGGGACAAATAATCGACAACAAGAATTTGAACAACATGGCGCATATGGATATGCAGTTGGATTTGATGGATTGATAGATTTCATTATGCGTAACACAAGCAGTGAGCAAATAGATGTAAAAAGGGAAGACGTACCAACATACCCGAAAGTTGCAATTCGAGAATTTATTGCCAACGCTTTGGTTCATCAAGATTTTGGTATTACTGGTATGCCTGTAACTATCGAAATATTCACAAATAGGATTTCTATTTCAAACGCTGGGGCTCCTCTTAATGACATCAATCGCTTAATAGATCTACCACCTCAGTCAAGAAATGAGCAGTTGGCACAAATGATGTTTACACTTGGAATCTGTGAGCGTCGGGGAAGTGGTATAGACCGAGCTATAGCTGCGGTTGAAAAAATGTTTTTGCCTCCAGTCAAATTCACAAAAAGCGAGCAACATACAAGGGTTTTTATGTATCCTCAAAAAAGTCTTAAAGACATGACGAAACAGGAGAAGATTTCTGCATGCTACCAACATGCGTGTTTGATGTATGAGGATGGAGAAAAAATTAACAATAAATCTGTAAGAGAAAGATTTGAACTGTCAAAAAATGATTCATCTATCGCTTCTCGTATTATAGCTGATACAATGGATGCTGGATTGATTAAGCCAGCAGATATTGAAACTGCATCCAAGAAGTATATGACTTATATTCCTTTTTATGGATAGTTTTTATTTGCAGAGTAAATCTGTAAATAATATAAAGTGCTGATAATCAGTGGTTTGTTTTCTGTTAAGTAAAAACGTACATTAATAAAATGAAGACAAAAGGTCATATTAATTAAATAACCAAAATATATAAAAGTATTATTGAAAATTTAATTAATGAAATAGAATAGGCAACGCTCAATATTCTTGATTATGAGCAGTTAAGCCTGTTGCGAAAGGTTGTTCTTGATTATACTTTCCGCAACGATTCTGTGAACGAATAAAATATGAACAAATTGAGTTTGTTTCCTTTTTAAATCAAGTAGATAAATCAAGAAATCACGAACCCATGTAAGCCAGACTTGCATGGGTTTTCTCTTCCATCTTTTTTTAGAAGGCATTTTCCTTATATCGAGGGAATTACTCCGATACCCATATAAGTACCATGTGGTACCTATATGGGCATAATGCCATGTAATTCCATGATACTTTTGCAGCAAACTTTTAAAACCAAGAGACATGCAAGGAAATTTCATCATGCTGCAAAAGGAAGACCTCAAGGAGGTCATTGCAGAAGTATTAGAGACAATGGTGGGCAAGAATCTGCTGAAAGAACCAGCTCTGACAGCATCCACCGAGTATTACACCCGTGACGAGTTGTGTACACGCCTGCACATCACCTATACCACATTGTGGCGGATGGAGAAGCGTGGCGACATTCAGGCGCACAAGATAGGAAGGCGCAACCTTTATTCCAAGCAGGAAGTGGACGCACTGATTTCCAACGGGCTTTCTGCCAATACAAATAATCAATAGGGCCATGCTATGGATGAACTGATCAAGACGATTCCCAAACTTCCTGAAATGGATTATATCTTGTCCTCCTTTCATGAATTGCAGGAACAGGATGCCATTGATGCCGGAGGTTTTCATGTGTCTTCCATGAATGATTGCGTAAGGAAAGTTGCTTCCCCCTCTTGTGGTACTCTATCCCAATATTGTCCTCGAAGGTGATCTCTGTATCATCTTCGGACAGTCAGGTATCGGTAAGACCATCTTCGCCATGCAGGTGGCAAGGGATATTGCCGCACAGGGGAAACGCGTGCTCTATGCCGACTTTGAGATGACACTGCGTCAGCTGGCCCTGCGGTACGAGGTTCCGGACTTCCCTCCTACCTTCTTCCGTGCGGAGATGGACAGAGACAATCTCGTTGATGATGTATTGAAGGGAATAGAAAAAGCAGCCGTGGCGAATCTTGCGGAAGTGGTGTTCATCGACAACATTACCGCCCTCAGCCAGTCGCTCGACAAAAGCTCTGACGCGGGCTCGCTCATGGCATCGCTGAACACCTTGAAACGGAAGTATAACTGGACGCTGGTCGTCCTCAACCATGTTCCCAAGATGTTCTCCGGTTCAGTCCCTCTTTCCCTGTCGGCCATACAAGGCTCCGCCAAACTCAACCAGTTGATAGACGATGCCGTGGGACTGGGGCAGTCAGTCCGTGACAAGTCGTTGGTCTATGTGAAGCAGTGCAAGTGGCGCAATGGTGAAGTGGTGCTCGATGCGGATAATGTGGCTTTATACGAACGAGCCAAGAACCGTGAGGGCAACCTCTGCTTTACCTTCAGGGGCTTTGACACAGAGACTACCCATTTGGAAACAACAAGTACAAATGAACGTGAAGGATTGAAGGCAAGAGTCAAGGAACTATCCTCTCAAGGCATGAAACAACAGGACATAGCCAAGGAATGTGGCATTACCCAAAGCAAAGTATTGAGACTTTTGAACAGCTGATTATTCACTTTATGCATTTTATGCAATATGCATAAGTGCATAAACTGCATAAAACTAAATAAAAAGGACTATGAAACAGGATGAGTTAAGATGCGTAATAGCAACCAAAGCACCATTATATAAACGGTTGCTTATTAAAATTCCCAAGACAGATATTGGCTTGCACCATTCTTCCATTACGGATTATCTGGATAAGGTGGTAAATTACGATGCCTCTATGATGCGAAAGATTGATGAGCTTATCTCACGATTCCACTTAGGAGCAGTGACCACAACTCTAAACGGGCATTATGGCTCTGTGCTGCCCCATATCAATGAAAGAGGAAATGTTGTTGGAGGCGAAGTGATATACTTTGATGTGGGTAACGGCAATATCCTTCGGCAAGACCCTATCACGGATCATCTTTACAACTGGTATTGCTTCGACTATTACACGAACAACGAGGTGTACTTCGATGAACATCTGTTATCAGGCAAGCCTGTTGCCGTTGTCACAGAAGAAAAGACCGCCCTGCTCGGTACACTTGCCGAACCGTCCATTGACTGGCTGGCGGTCGGTAAAGGTTACAATCTCACCAATGGCATGATGGCCAAACTGATTGGCAAGAGAGTGGTTCTTTTCCCTGATGACATGAGTAGTGATTATTGGTCGAAACAGTTTGGCAAACAATTCAAGGTGGACTGTGGCTTTGTCAATCGGGACATCAACCGATACCTGATTGATAAAATCAAGTGCAGGGGAAGTTCGTAGCCGCTGAAAGTGTCGGGGGGGAACGAACAGGGCTATGCCCTTGTTATAGCCCACTATAACTACCCGCTGCGTTTTCGTAGTTGTGGACCCAAGACCAGCCTTGGGGAACCGGCGGGAGTGACTCTCTCCCTGCACCCTCCACTCGGTGGCATCTGCCCCCAAGCCCCCTGACCAGAGCGTGACCCTCTCTCTGGACTCTCTGCTTAGGGAGCCTCCCTAAGAACCTTATGAAAAGAAAAAACAATCATTTAATTCCCTTTTGTTATGACACAAATGACATCGGTACACATCAAGCCCTGCAATATCGGGCAAAGTGAGGCACACAACCAACGGACAAAGGCATATCTCGACCACATCAATGCAGAGAAGCTTTATATCAGGAAAGACCTGATACCTGAGGACCAATCGTGGACATCGGAACTGCAAGGCGATATGACCTTGCGGCAGTATTACGATGCCATTGGCAGAATGGTGAAGGAAAGACGGGCAGGACCATGCAGACCAAGGAACGGGAGCGAATCAACAAGAAGACGGGCAAGGTAACCAAGATAGCCGGCTGTACTCCCTTGCGTGAGGGCGTCGTGGTGTGCAAGGCAGACACCACCATGGAGCAGTTGCGTCATTTCGCCGACCTTTGTCGGCAGCGTTTCGGCATTACGGCCATACAAATACACCTCCATCGTGACGAGGGGCATTGTCTTGATCCGAATGACACATCTACATGGAAGCCTAACTATCACGCCCATGTCATCTGGGACTGGATGAACCACGAGACAGGTAAGTCCTACAAGCTGGACAATGAGGACATCAGCCTCGTGCAGGACATGGCAGCCGAGGCATTGGGAATGGAGTGCGGCGTTTCCAAGTTGGAGACGGGCAAGCTACATCTGGAACGGAATGACTATATTGTGGCCAAACAGAAACGTGAGTTGGATGAAAGCAAGAAACAAGCGGAGAAGCTGGCAAAGGAGAACGAGCAAAAAGTTCTCGCCTGTGAAAAGCTGGATAAGGACATCCACGACAAGCAGGCGAAAGTCAATCGGGAAAACGGTAGCGCCATCCTGTCGGGCTTGGCCAACCTTGTAGGAAAGGGCAAGTACGCCCAATTGGAAGTGGAAAATGAAGAAATGAAAAAACAAGTTGCTGCAATTCCGCAAGTGGTTGCTCAGCAAGTAGAAATCTTAACCATTACCTATAAAGAGGAGATAGCCAAGGGGCAGAATCGTGCAGAGTTCTGGCTTACTGAATGTAATAAGCAAGAGCGTATCTACAAAGGATTGATTACCAAATTGAAAAATCGGGAAGAGAATCTCAAGCAAGAGTTGCAGCAACGTGATAACATTATCGCTACAATGAGGACTGGGCTAACAGATTTCCTACGAGGATTCACGATCATTTGCCAAAATGCCATCAATGCCGTTATTGACTTTGTTCGTGACATTAAATTACTTCACTTTACCTTCCTCCAGGCTGCAGCTGTCAACGAATATCTTACTAATGAATCAAGCGACAGACATAATGGTGCTACCATTTTGGCTCTTCTTACCTGTCCTTTTCTCAACTTGTTCGAGTATCAAAAGGGAAAGACGGAGATTGGGAATGTGGTCGACAACTTCGATTGGTACAAGGAAAAGCAAAAACAGCAAGAGGAAATAAGAAATAGACCGAAGCTTAGAAGATAGATTGAAAGTTAAAATGGAATTATATTGATTTTTTTGTTATCAATTAAGAAAATATATATGTTTTCTTTTTGGTGTCGCAAATAATGTTTATCTTTGAACACATAATGATAAATTCGGCTATGGCAAAAGAAATATTTCATCCCAACAGAATTAGGGTAGTGCTTGCAGAAAAGCAAATCACCAATCGTTGGTTGGCAGAACAGTTAGGCGTTACCGATATGATGGTGTCGCGATGGAGCACCAACAAGGTGCAGCCCTCGGTATCACAACTCATAGAGATAGCCAAACTGCTTGAAGTGGACATTAAAGACCTGATAGAAGCCGACATGTAATTGCCGAAAGGAAGTGAATTATGAAATTTCAATTAGAATCCCCAGAGCATCAACTTATAGCCATCAAAAGTGTTGTGGGTATTTTTGATGGTATGGAGAAGAACTCCTCTAATAATGCCCAAAAGGAAGACATCTATACCAATGTCTGCTCTTTGTATCCTCAGCAGATTTGGAGCAATATACGCAAAATAGCAAAGGAGAATGGCATTGACGAAACTGATATTCATTTTAAGGAAACCAACGATGTATGTATAGAGATGGAGACAGGTACGGGTAAGACCTTGACCTATCTACAAACGGCATACGCACTCTATAAAGAGTATGGGCTCACCAAGTTTGTAGTTATTGTCCCCTCCATACCTATCCGTCAGGGAGTAATCGATACTTTTGAGAATTTCAAAGACCAGCTGGCCGACAAGTATGGCTTTACGCCTAATACTTTTGTATATGACAGTTCGCGATTAAGCAAACTACGTGATTTTATCACGCAGGACTATCCCCAGATTATGATTCTCACCATGGCTTCGTTTAATACTGAGGACAACATTCTGAACCGCAAGGAACAGGAGGGGCTGTTCAATATTCACCACATATTGAGTCATTAGGACAAACGTATCCTATTATCTTTATGGACGAACCACAGGAGGGTATGGACACCGAGAATTCCGTGGCTTGGCTGTCAAAGTTGCAGCCTTTGTTCAAAATACGTTATTCTGCTACCCATAAAGTGAAATGGAACACCATCTATCGGCTGACTCCTGCCGAAAGCTATAGATTGGGATTGGTCAAGAAGATAGAAGTGCTTACAGTAGCCGAGAAGAACGATGAGGCAACGATGAAGATTGAACTCTCTGCCGTTCAAGAAGCAAAGTCCGAACCGAAAGTGAAGTTGAGGTTTTGGAAACTCAATAAAACAAAAGGACGATTTGAATTTAAAGAGTCGGGATTCCTGAAGAAAGGAGACGACTTGGCTGCTAAGTCAGGCAATGATTCTTATGCAGACTTCACTATCAGCCGTATCTATAAGCAGATGAGCAATCATCGCTGGATGGTGGTCTTTGCCAATGGGACATCCATTGAAGAAAAACAGACATCTACCAACAAGGAGCAGGTTTGGGGTTTACAGTTGGAATGGCTCATACGGAGGCACTTCGAGAATACAACCCGTCTGAAATCGCAGGGCATCAAGAACCTCTCGCTAATATTCATTGACAGGGTAGCCAACTATATGAGTGTGGAACACCCTATTATCAAGCAACTTTTCGAGGAGAAATACAAGCAGCTCTATCCCGAATACCATAAGGACAAGCAGCCTACGGAGGAACAGGTCGAGGCCGTACAAGGTTATTATTTTGCCAAGACCTCGCAGGGCGAATATACCGACAGTGAGGCCTCGATGAAAGGTAACAAGGAAATTTACGATCAGATACTCCATCGTAAGGAATTTCTATTATCGTTCGACAGTCCCATCGAATTTATTTTCTCCCACTCGGCACTCGGTGTTGGTTGGGACAATCCTAACATCTTCGGTATTGCCACGCTCAACGAGAGCTTTTCGGAGAACAAGAAGCGGCAAGAGATAGGCCGTGGACTACGTATCTGTGTCAATCAAGAGGGGCAACGTATCTATGATAAAGATGACACACCCGAGGATGACCTAATCAATCAGCTTACCATCGTGCCCATCGTGCCCTACGAGACCTTGCCCGGAGCTACCAGGCGGAGATTGCCGAGGATTATGGTTCACCCGATGCTGGACCTAAAATGAAGCCTACACATAAGGGTAAGCCTACACATCGTGTTGCCTTCAAACTCAATGGAAAGGATAGTGTGCAGCATGCTTTCCGTGAGTTTTGGAAACGTATATCGCGGCTTACCACCTACCGGGTTCACTTCGACGAAGATACATTGGTCAATCGGTGCATCGAGGCCGTCAACACCATAGAAATTGAAGATTATGTGGCCGAGGTGGCAAGCTATCGAGTGCAAGACATCTGCGACTTCTCACAGAGAGAATACAATGGATCGGAATACAAGTATCTGAAAGGACACTTCACACCTACCGATTTTATTGAGGACGTGAGCGAAAAAACAGGACTGTGCTATCGGTCGGTGATGAGGATATTCAATGATATCGACAATAAGCAGGAGTATGTGAAAAATCCGCCCGTATTTATTGAGCGTGCAGTGGTGCAGATATGTGCCATGCAGTTGGACGAATTGGTGCGATGTGTGGAATATACGCCATCGGATGAGAGATACGATATTGAAAGATTCACCAACTTCTATCGCGACGACTGCGCCGAGTATGTCTCTACACCAAATCACGGTCTGTGGGACAAGACACTTTATGACAGCCTGCTCGAACGCGATTTTGCACGAGATGCCGATGAGGAAGATAAGAATGTGGTGTGCTTCCTGAAGTTTCCCACATGGTATAAAATCCCCACTCCCATAGGCAACTACGAGCCAGACTTTGGCGTAGTTCTAAAACGTAAAAGGCTCACAGAAGCCAATGAAAAGGAATACTACTTTGTGGTAGAAATCAAGGGCACGAACGACATCAACAACCAAAAGGCACTCACACCCCACGAGATAGCGCGTATCAAATGCGCCATTCGCCATTTTGATGCACTTGGTGTAGATGTACAGTTCAAGGCACCCATCAAGGATTTCGAGACATTTACCAAGCAAACAGAACTTGAAACAAAATAACGATAATGGAAACATACAAAGACCATATCACCATCACCCCCGACCTTAACGACGAGCGTCTGCAAACGCTCCGAAAGCTGTACCCCGACTGGTTTACCCAAGAGGGTATGCTTGACATCAATGAGGTAAAGAAAGCCACGGGCGCAGAAGATGCAAGCGATACCGAACGATATGAATTCCGATGGTTCGGCAAGTCAACAGCCAAGCGTAATGCTTTCACACCTACGCGAGCTACCCTGCACTACGACCCCACTCGCAGCGTCAATGCCGACAAGACTGAAAACATTATCATTGAGGGTGAGAACCTCGAAGTGCTCAAGATACTCCAGCAGGGGTATCGTGAGAAAGTTAAGTGTATCTATATTGACCCACCATATAATGCAGATGCACTTACTGCTTACAATGATGATTTCACGCAAAGCAAAAAAAATATTGGGAAGAAACTGGCATAACAGAGAACGGAATCGTAATTGATTCAGAAACTATACTCGAGGGTCGTTTTCACAGTGTATGGTTGAGCAATCTCTATTCTCGTTTATTGATAGCAAGGAATTTATTGGCAGATAATGGGCTTATTTTTATATCTATAAATGACAAGGAAGTTGCACATCTAAAGAAGATATGTGACGAAGTGTTTTTTCCTACTAACTTTATCACACAGTTTGTATGGGTGACAGATGGAAATTTTGATAACCAGGCCAAAATAAAAAATTGCCACGAGTATATTTTACTGTACGCTAAGAACTCATAAACGTTTGATTTCCCTCGTTTAGTAGATCCTAATATTACGGATAAGAGCAAACTAAATAATGATTTTATTCGTAATACTATTATTAAAAATGGACCAAAGAATCCTGTGCAGAAAGTTATTCTAAAGGCAGGATTCCCTTGTGACTTTGAAAAAGGAATCATACCCGCTCGTCAAGACCAATGGCCACATTTTGATCAAGATATAATAGTCGAAGATTCTAAAGTAGCTTATGACGTTCCTGTATATAGTGGATGGGCCGCTCGCGGTCAATTGGTAGAATTTATAAACAACAATTGGCAGTCAGTAAAAGATACGAAAGGACAATCAGTAAAATTTTTCCTTACTGAGTCTGGTAATATTGATTGCATTAAGGATAGAGGATTTAAAAGCCATGTAATATCTTTACTTCAGGGCTTCGGTGGGACGCAAACTGCATCTGGCGAACTAAAAGCATTAGGGATTTTTGGTTTTGATTATCCAAAGCCAACCCAATTAATTGAATATCTTATACGTATGAATAATGATGATGAAGGCATCTATTTGGACTTTTTTGCAGGTTCTGGTACAACAGGACACGCTATTGTAAATTGTAATCTTGCAGATAGCAATGGACGACGGAGATATATACTTATTCAGTTTCCTGAAGCGATATCAAATAATCATATTGCATATAAATATGGATATAAGAAAATTAGCGACCAAACTATTGCTCGGAATAAGGCTGTGGCTGAAAAGGTACGGGATTCCTTCAAGGGAAAGATTATAACTCCCGAAGAGCAGGAGCAACTTGGTCACATAGGCTTCAAGGTGTTTACACTTAGTAAGTCCAGCTTCCCTCGTGTTGATTTTGCACCCGACCCGGAGAAAACCGACGAAGAGAACCTGCAACTCTTGCAAGAGTATATTCAGCAAAAGGAGCAGCAATTCACCATTCAGTTTAATGCCGAAGAGCTGATTACTGAGATTCTGATTAAGCAAGGATTCCAGCTCACCTACAAACTCGAACCGCAACCGCAGTTTGAGGCAAACCATGTGTATCTGGCCACCGATGCCATTCATAAGGCATATATCACCGTAGATGGCAAGCTGGACGATGCTACAGTTGAATACTTCCTTGCCCATACGGACACGAAGTTTATCTGCATCGAGCGAGCCCTAGACACCACCAAGAAGTATAACCTGAAAAAGGCAATGGACTCAAAGTTCTTTGCTTTCTAAATACCATTTTATTATGGAGTACTACAACATTTCAGATATAGCTCAGAAAATACTGTCAGACATCATGAATGATGCATCATTATCTGGCATAATGCTAAAAACCAAAATATTCGCGGTAAAGAACTCTGATAAAGATTTGTTAGAATGGGTTTCTAATGAACTAAAAGGATACAAAGACAGACCGCCATTGTATAGAATTATCGATTGTGGAGTAAAGGTTGATGTTCATAGAGGTTTTCAAGAAGTCTTAGGCTTCGAATATCCTGTAGAAATGATTAAAGATGAAAAAATAAGAGAAAGAGTTTCGCATATAGCTTTACAGCAACCTATTTCTGAAATCGAAGAATTGATAAAAGATGCAGAAATGACAAATACAATCCATGTGCCCTTGCCCGTCTCAATATGGTACTACCATATGGGGCATTGTATCACGGGACAAATTCAACGTGCATATCAGTTCGCAACTATTGCTTCTGTAAAAAATATTCTTGTTGTTATAAAATCGATGTTGATAGACTACTTTCTAAAAATTGACAATAATGAAGAAATTGACTTCTCTTCGATTATGAGGAAAGATGCTTCCCTGACAAATATCACACACAACACTACATACAATGCAGCTATAGTCAACACAGGTGATGGTAATGTGAAGGCGCACCAAATTACAAATATAGCTAATGGCGATGTTATACTAAATGATAATATAAAGCATGAATTAAAAGCTATAATAGATAATATAAAACATATTGTAGAACAGGTTGATTCACCAGATCTTAGAGATATTATCAAAGAAGCAGATGAAGAAATCCAGAAGCCGAAAACAAAGATTAAGATAGTAAAAAGATGTCTTCAGGCTATGAAGGGTTTGTCGTATGAAGTAGGCGTAAGTGTTATTGCAGATCAGCTGTCTTCTTTGCTAACTAAGGCCCTATCAATACTTCCCCTTTAAGATTACGAAAGTGTCACAATAATATAGCGGTATAACCCTTTAAACCTGCTAAAAGCATTTGAAGAATAATAAATGAAATCAAATATGATTATTCAATATAGTACAAGGTTTCATCATCTTACTTTGTTTTCAAAAAGGTCACCTAAAGGTCACCTTTAAAAGAAAAAGCACTTGCAATAAATTTGCAAGTGCTTGATTTTCAGTTGTGGACCAGCCTGGGCTTGAACCAGGGACCTCCAGATTATGAGTCTGTTGCTCTAACCAACTGAGCTACAAGTCCGAGATGTGGTTGATACGGGTGCAAAGGTAATGAAATAAATGGAAATAGGAGAATGGAGAAGAAAGAAAATGACAGTTTTAACACATTTTGAGAAGTAGTGAAGTGCGTTTGTGGTGGTTTCTAAGTAACTTTGCAAGGAGCTTTGCTAGGGAGAGTGAGGGACTTTGTTAAGGAGAGTAAGGGGCTTTGCTAAGGAGAGTGAGGAGTGAAAGGAGCGAAAGAGGGTTAAGATAATAGTGCTGTTGAGGAGGATTGTTTGAAGAGATGGAAGAGGGGAGAAGGAGGACAGATAACTGTTGGAAGGATGGTAAATAGTGTATAAAGAATTTGGAAACGATATATATAAAGCAAGGAGAGAAGGTTGAGATAGGAGAGCTGGTAGCTACTATCGGCTTCTTTGATGGTGTGCATCGTGGGCATCAGTATTTGATAAGGAATGTTATAGATGAGGCGCATCGGGTAGGGATGGTGTCGGCTGTGATAACGTTTGATGAGCATCCTCGGCAAGTGTTGAAGGCATCATTGGGGCAGGAAGACGATGTGAATAGCCGACCAGAATTGCTATCATCGCTTGATGAGAAACTGCTGTTATTATCAAAGACAGGCATTGATAAAGTCATTGTGTTACACTTTGATGTCGCATTGGCAGACTTATCTGCACGCGAGTTTATGGAGGGAGTCTTACGCAATCAACTGAATGTACGGAAGCTGCTCATAGGTTACGACAATCGTTTCGGGCATAATCGTTCGGAGGGATTCGATGATTATAAGCGATACGGCGAGCAGTTAGGAATAGAGGTCATACACAATAATGCCTACCTTCCCGATGGTGAGAAGATTAGTTCATCACAGATAAGGACGTATATAAAAGAAGGTGATATCGTGCGTGCCAATCACTGTTTAGGTTACGATTACACCATCTGTAGCAAGATTGTGAGCGGCTTTCAGAATGGTCACAAGCTAGGTTTCCCCACTGCCAACCTCGATATCAACGCTTGCCAACAGCTCCTACCTATGCGTGGCGTATATGCTGTCATGGTTCAATTAGACCACTCCCTCGTGTGGAAGCGTGGGATGATGAATATCGGTAAACGCCCCACATTCAATGGAACGAAAGAAACTTTAGAAGTAAACATCTTCAATTTCGAGGGCAATCTCTATGGGCAAGATGTCTCTATCCGATTCATTGGTAAGATACGAGATGAGCGTAAGTTCGATTCCCTCGAAGCCCTATCCCAACAGCTCGAACAAGACAAACATACCATCAACGAACTCTTCGATAGGCGTCATCCGATGGTTGATAACATAGTAGAACAATAATAAACAAGGAAGAATATGAAGTCAAGAGAATTATGGACAGCCGGTCTTTATACTATATTATTCGTAGCACTCTTCATCGTGTTGCGAGTTATTGCATTAGTAATTACCAATCTTACAGTTTCATTCATTAATGGAACTCCCTTCTTAACTACGATGAATGGTGCCAAAGATGGTACTTCGATAGCCCTGTCAACAGTGATTAGTAGTTTGTTAACCCTCCTCCTGTTCACTCGTACAAAGTGGGCTCCAGTATCTAACCTCTATCTCAAGTCACGTCCGTGGGGCGTTCTCCTATGGGCAGCTTTGCTCGCTTTAGGCTCTATCCTCCCGATGGAGTTTATCGCAGAGAAGATTAACCTCACCATGCCCGAACAAACGGAAGCAATGTTCCAAAGCATTATGAAGACATCATGGGGATATATCGCCTTAGGTATCATGGCACCATTGGCAGAGGAGGTAGTCTTTCGCGGTGGTGTACTTCGTGTACTTCTGAATGCAACGGGCAGTAAAAGTCACTGGATAGCTATCATCCTCTCGGCTCTCGTCTTTGGTTTCATCCACTTCAATCTGGCGCAGGGAATCCACGCCTTCTTGCTCGGTTTGGTACTTGGATGGATGTATTATCGTACAAAGAGCATTCTACCAGGGCTTATGTTGCATTGGATTAACAACACAGTAGCCTATGTGATGTTCCATTTAATGCCACAGATGAGCGACGGAAAGCTCATTGATTTCTTCCATGGAAGTGAGCGAATGATGTATGGCGGACTATTTTTTTCGCTTTGCATACTCATCCCGTCCATCTTTCAATTAGCTCTTCGGATGAAGAAGGCATAACAGCGAACCTTCTTATTCAACAATGATAAGGGTGCATCAAATGTCCGTTAGGATTATTGATGCACCCCTTTTTTAGTCCTGTTACCTATGACCTCTTTCAGTCTCAGTCCTTGAAACTCATTGTATCATACGTCTGAGACACAGAGTCTCACGCACGTGATACACACAGTTTCACGCCTTTGATACACACAGTCTCAGTACATGAAACCCACAGTTTCAATACATGGAACGCAGGGTTTCAGTATATGGAACGCAGGGTTTCAATATATGGAACGCACAGTCCTAGTCTTTGGTAATGCTGCAGAGACTTACATGTTGTCACACTCTTCGCCCTCATGTACAGGAATCTTAGCGTCCTTTGTAGTCTTCACAGCCTTATAACCGAACTTCTCGAAAGCCTTTGCAACTTCGCTTCATCCGTCTTCTTGGCATCATAAGTGATATAAACTTTCTGCTCTTCGGTGCTTGTCTTGATCTCTTTCACGCCTTTTTCAAAACGGAGATTCCCCTTTACTTTGTTCTCGCAGTTGGCGCAGTGCATTTGAGGAGTCGTAGTGAAAATAACAGTCTTGAGTTCTTTTGCTGATGCAATCATGGCTACCATGAGAAGCACCAAAGTGATGATTGACTTTTTCATAATCCTATATTTTATATTTAGTAATTGATATGTTTGAATCTTATTGTAGTCGCTTTCCTAAGTTAAGACGTAAGCCCACGTATGCCATCGCACCTTGGATAGGACCATAGACCATCGTTGGTTCGAAGGTGTTCGACCATGGATTGTCATATCCGATGATAGGGTTCTTCTGCTTGAAGTTGGTTAGATTCTCGCCACCAACATAGACCGAGAAGTGACGGAAGTGGCGTGTTATCTGTGCATTCACTTGCCCGTAAGCCTTGTAGGTGCGCTCCCATGATAGGTTGCTGTCACTGGTGAGGTGTAAGGTTCGGGCATTCGTCCACCTCCATTGAGTGCTAATGTAGCATCGAACTGCCACAAACCTAGCGGCGTCTTATAGCTTGCGGTGAGCAAAGCCTTGTATCTGCTTTGTAGCGGTTTCCACATCAGTCGATTGTTGTAAGTCGCTTTGACGAGGTTATAACGATAAGCGGCTGTGAGGTCGAGCCCTTTGAATAACTCATAAGAGGCATCCACCTGGAAGGTATGTGAGAAACTTTTGCCATTGAGATTGGTGATGTGCAGTTCCTGTGGGTTGGTATCGTAATCAACAAGCGTTTGTGAGATGAAGTGCGTGTAATAATATTCCGTATTCAACTTGAGTAACTTGTTGTTGATAGGGAAGGTGAAGCTTAGGCTTGCCCCATAGTTCCATGCAGCCTCCTGCTTGAGGTTGTCTATGATGAGGCGGCGTCCTGATGCCATGAGGAAATTGTTTTCAGCCAAAGCGTGAGGGCTTCGATAGCCCTTACCAGCCGATAGACGCATTGTAAGGAAGCTCGCTGGAACCCACTTCAGATGGAATCTTGGTGTGAAGAAGGTGCCGTATATATTACTATGGTCAATGCGTAAGCCCGCCATAGCGATGAGTTTACCATTCAAGTTATAGGTGTATTGCGCATAAGCACCAGGTGTTGTCTCACTCTCAATGCCCCTCGTCATAGGATAGAGGTTACCATAGTCAGACGGGTTATAGCCTGTTGGGAGAGTCAGTCGCTGGTGCAGATAGTCGTGATTGAGGCTCAATCCAGCCGATAGATTATGCTCTGGTGTGAAGTTCGTCTCGAATATCAATGAGGCATAAGCATTCTTCTCGTTGACGAAGTATTGCTTAATACCATATTGCGCATCCTGCTTGTGCATGGAAACGTTACCCATTAAGGCGATGTTCGTGCCGTGCTCCGGATTGAGAATAAGAGCGTGCTTCATGTAAGCCTCATAGCGGTCAGTTGCGATGTTGATGCGATAAGGTGTAGTCATAGCAGGCATTAAGGATGCGTGATGACTAACCTGTCCGCTCATTCTATCCTCTTTTAATAGTGACAAACCAGCGTGGAGCATGTAGTTGCCCGTCTTCCAGTACCATCGGTTCTGTAGTTATATTGTCTCACTTGAGGGTCGTCTTGGAATCCATCCCCATTACCATCATGCCTACTCCAATTATTCTCGAAGTGTGCAAGAAGTTCCGTACTAAGATTCTTGTTACCATTGATATGAATGTTACCATCCGCATTGGCTTCGAACTTCCCCATAGTACTTCCGTATAGATTGACGCTCATGCCCGTCTCATCCTCTGGTTTGATGTATTCGACGTTAATCTGTCCAGTCATGGCTTCATAGCCGTTCTTCACTGAAGAGTTACCCTTGCTCACCTGCATACTCTTCATCCAGTTGCCTGGGACATAGCCCAATCCGTAAGGTAGGGCGGCACCGCGAAAGTTAGGGAGGTTCTCTGTTAGCATTTGAACATAGGTGCCACTCAATCCGAGTAACTTCACTTGTTTTGCTCCAGTAGTGGCATCCGAGTAGTTGACATCTACTGATGGATTGTTGACGAAACTCTCCCCAAGGTTGCAGCATGCAGCTTTGAAGAGTTCATCACGTAGAATATCCTTTCCGTTGATAGCGCCCGCCAATGTGCGCACAGTCGCTGCCCTTGCTGTTACCGTCACGTTTGAAAGCGTTTGTTCTTTCAGTGTTGCAGTTGTGTCAATAGGGGTTGTTGTGGTGGAATCAATGGTCGTCTGTTGTGCGAAAGCCGTTGGAGTAAAGAGCAGCGCAAGCCCTGCAAGTTGTATTTTCTTATTCATATAAAGTCTTTAAAATGATAGTTTAAAATGAATTGTATAGCATTCAGTGTTGTCTGATGAGCCATACAATAATTCTTCGAGCCAACGAGAGAAACGTAGATGCATGATGGATAAGCCCATCAAGACATCCTCTTGGTTCCTAATAGTGCCTCGTTAAAGCTCTGATACGCCGAGTGCGTCCCTTCTTGAAAGGGATTCAGAGAGACTTTATATCAAATAAGAAGTGTGGTAAGAAAGCGTAGATATTGCCTAGGTGGACTATGCCAAAGCAATGACAGCACTTCTCTGGAGCCTTTGTCAATGTGGGCAAAGGCAATAACGAGCAACTTGTAACTAGTTGCGGGAGTAGAGAAATTTGGATAGGATGCACCTTCTGTATAGAAGATTGCGCAGTATTTGTGGCAGACAAGCTCTTTACTTGCAGTTTCATGCAGTGCTTATTAGCCTCTTTCTTGCAATGTCCATCCCTCATGTTATCGGCTACAGACACATTACCAGTATGCTCACAAACCATTGTCAGCACACCAGAACCAATCCAAACAATCATCAGTGATAGTAGGAGGGAAAGTGTTATATTTACCGATTTTCTCATCTTTTGCGGGGCAAAGTTAGGTATTTATTAGTAACTTTGCAACGTTCTTAAAGGTTATTTAGATGTTTCGTTCGTTTTTTAACAGGCGTTTTTACAAGAGTGCAAGTTTTATTCTCGTAGTCTTCTTATTGTCATCTATTTCCGAGCGTAACCTCTCGTTGACAAGAAGACATATACAAAGATGTGCCGTAGATGTTACTGAAAAGTCTTATTATCAGTTGGACGTTGATGGTAAACCAGCAGCTTATTTCTCCAATTATACTGACTCCACCTTTGTAGATGGTAGTCTGCCAGGTGACTCTATACGCTCACGTATGTCCGTAACAGAGGGCTATTGGGTGAATAAACTCCCCATTTTGCCTTCTAGCTTTGGGCGTATAGCTGTGATAAGGCGTCATTATCCTTCCACAATTATCAATCTGAAGGATCAGAAGTTGCGTCAGGTATTGATGTACGCATTGATGAAGATGGATATAAAGTTAGTGGGTTTACAGTCCAAGCGCAATGAAACTGCCTATTATTTGCGTGTTCATAGTGTGCAAGACTATGGTTATAACAAGATTGCCGATTATCATACAGCGGTGGTTCATCAGATAGATTCATTGCAAAGGATTATACATGTTTTGCAAGATATAAAACCTACTGCACGTCTTCGAATCCGTCAAGTGAATCAATACACAGCACGTGTATGGTATAAGCCCGGCGAGATAATGGTTTGTAATCGCTTGAATGATGAATCAAACCGATGGGCTCTTTGCTTGCAGACATCTGATTGTATGACTCCTTGGATGATCTCTTCACGCTTCGGCAGAGAGCGAGGAATGCAAGAGAGTTTGCGTAACTTCAAGGCTTATTCGCATCCTGTTCTTGGCTTTCCAGCAGGAGCTTTGATTGATTCTGCGGGTTATTACGTTGGCGAGCAACGAGGAGGAAAGGCTGAGGGGTATGGTCAGTATTATGGTAATGATGGTAGTTTTTATGATGGGCATTGGCAGGATGGCAAGCGAAATGGCTTTGGTATCAATGTTGCGCCACATGACTTTCTGAAGGTAGGGGAGTGGAAGAACAACGTATTTAAGGGCGAACGCCTCACTTACAACGCTGATCGTATCTATGGCATAGACCTTTCTAAACATCAACATGAGAAGGGGGAGCAGCGTTACAGCATAGCTTGGAGCAAGTTAAGAATTACTCATCTCGGTACATTAAGTAGTAAGAAGGTGGAAGGGATAGTTGACTATCCTGTCTCATTCGCCTATGTTAAGGCTACAGAAGGGCGCACCTTGCTCAACAACTATTATTATTCTGATTACTTGGCAGCCCGTCAGCACGGAATTAGAGTGGGCTCTTACCATTTCTTCTCAACCTTGTCTTCGGGTTATATGCAGGCTAACTTCTTCTTAAAGAAAGCTCGATTCAAGAAAGGCGATCTACCACCTGTGTGCTCGACGTAGAGCCTACTGATGCACAAATTCATGCTATGGGGGGGTGCAGAAGTGCTGTTCAAACAAGTGAGGATATGGATGTCTGTGGTATTTAAACACACGGGTCATCGCCCGATACTCTATATCAGTCAGTCGTTTGCTAACCATTATATGCCCTTAGCCCCCGACCTTGGTGATAACTATCTCGTGTGGATTGCGCGTTATGGAGAGTATAAACCTAACTTCAAACTAGCTTACTGGCAGCTTAGTCCTGATGGTAAGGTGCGTGGTATTCATGGTGATGTTGATATCAACGTGTTTAATGGGTATAGCAATCAATACGAAGACTTCTTAAAGAGACATTGCTTTTGAATATCGCTTTAAGAAGTTATAAATAATTGTGTGATACGATTCAAATGCGCCTTAGAGAGTAATCTCTCCAGAGCCAAAGCAGCGGTGGTGCAGCTCATCATATATGACACAGAACTGTCCGGGGGCAACTCCATGAATACTCTCTGTAGAATGGATGAGGCACTTCCCATCGCTTAGTTGCTCTACGGTAGCCGTGTGATACTCTGGTGTATGGCGTATCTTGAAAGTCACCTTAGCAGGTAGTTCTTTGATACCTTCGGTTAGGAAGTGGAAATCATGCAGTGGGAAGTCCTTCTTATAAGCTGTTGCTGGATCATAACCATGGCTTACATAGAGAATATTCTGCGCCACATCCTTCTTAACAACGAACCAAGGACCACCTCCAAGACCCAATCCTTTGCGTTGTCCGATGGTGTGGAACCATAGTCCACGGTGCCCACCAATCTTCTTACCAGTCTCTAATTCGATGATGTCACCCATCTGTTCCCCCAGATAACGGCGTACATACTCATTGTAGTCAATGTTGCCAAGGAAGCAGATACCCTGTGAGTCCTTCCTACGAGCATTGATTAAGTGCTCCTGTTCGGCAATTTCTCTCACCTCATTCTTCGCATAATGCCCTATAGGAAATATCGCTTTCTTTAGTTGCCAATCGTATATTTGAGCTAAGAAGTCGGTCTGATCTTTTACAGGGTCAGGACTTGTTGTAAGCCATTTACGCCCATCAATCCATTCAGTCTGCGCATAATGCCCTGTTGCAATTAGGTCATAATCATGCCCCTTCTTCGCATCGAAGGCACCAAACTTTATGAGTCTGTTGCACATCACATCAGGGTTTGGAGTGAAACCTGCCTTTACCTTCTCCATAGTATAGCTCGTTACCTGATCCCAATACTCCTTATGACAATCGATGACCTGCAACTTGCAGCCATAACGATGCGCCACGGAAGTAGCCATCTCCAAGTCTTCTTCAGAGTTGCAATCCCATTCCTCCTTCTCTTCTGGTCCTATCTTAATATAGAAACAATCGGGGTGTAAGCCCAGTCGAGCAAACTCATACACGACGACCGAGCTATCTACACCGCCAGAGAGAAGCACTGCGATGCGTTTATCTTTTATCTCCTGAATATCCATTCTATAATCCTTTTCTACCTAAAATACCATCAGACCTGTACCTGTTCTTCGGTTATCTTCTTGCGATGCGATACCTTCATGCGATCAAAGCCAACGCCATACACACCATTAACAGCCCCTTGCGAAACGAATGCGTTAGGGTCTATTTCATCAATGAGTTGGTAGATGGCACGTGCTTCCGAACGCCTTGCTATGATGAAGAGCATCTTCAATTCCTTACCTGTATAGAACCCTTGTGCATTGATGATGGTACATCCACGAGGTACATCGTTATTGACTGCTGTACCGATCTCTGCCCAATGCTCCGATATAACAAAGAACTGAACGGAACCTCGCATACCGTTGATCAAGTAATCAACAACGTATGTCATGACAAAGAGAACGATGTATCCATAGATTACTTTCTCCCAGTTGTTCAATACGAGATAACTTGAGCTAATAATGCAAAGGTCGCATGCCAAGATGACACGACCTAGTGAGATGTCACGGTACTTATGTATCATTGCAGCCACAACATCCGATCCGCCAGAGCTTGCATTGTACTGTAATGCGATGGCAACACCAGCTCCTAATAGTACACCTCCTACTACACAGGCAAGGAAAGGTTGGTCGGCAAAGAGTGCATGACCTGCGAACACCTGTCTAAAGAACGATGTAAAGATGGCGAAGGTGACCACTGCAAAGATAGTTCTAATGCAGAACTTCCATCCAAGAATCCTCAAAGCAATAAAGAGTAAGATACCATTAATTGCCAAGTAGGTATATTGAACGGGAATATCCAAACCCCATTGGATAACAGAGGCAATACCCGCAATGCCACCAATTGTAATCTTGTGAGGTAAGAGGAAGGCACACCAACCAAAACTACCAAGCAACATTGCAAAAGCAATCACTAAGAACTCCCATACGTCTCTTAGCTTGTTTTTTCTTTTTCTGACCATGTGTTTATCGATAAATAGTATTTTGCAAAGATAGTGAAAATATAATGAAAATCAAGTTACTGGATGTCTTTTTCATAATTATGAGATGTTCTTTCTCTTGCAAGAGAGTTTTTTCTCCAATCAAAGAGACGCCCTTTTCATTGTGAAGAAAGCCTTTCCTCATAGCAAGAAGAGCCTCTCTTTACGTGAAAGAAAGGCTCTTCTGTTTATTAGTTGGTATTCTCTTTGATTTGTGACTATTGCTTGTTTCGTTTGTTGAAGAGGCGGAAGAACTCTCCAATCCATAGAACTACAGAGGTGGAAGTGACAATGATCAACCAATCAGAAAGGCTAAGGGGAGTGACGTTGAACATCCTTCCACCGCACTGCACGATGATAATCTGCCCCACAAATATCAACAAGGCTATAACACCAAAACCCTTACAACCTTTCAAGTGGAAGGCACTACGTCCTGTTGCAAAGGCTCGCGCATTAAACATGTTCCAGAACTGTATCATCACAAAGAGTGTGAAGAAGATGCTCAACTCATGGTCAGTTAGTCCTTGATTCCCCATATTCTTCCATGTAAGGAAGTCGGTCATCGAATGAATAGGAGCATGTTCCAGCATATAAAGCAATGTGAGTAGGATTACAAAAAACAAACAACCAACACCGATAATGAGCCTTGTCATTGCTGGATTAATAATGAAGACTTGCGGTTGCGAGGCTTATCATGCATGACAGATTCCGATGGTGGGAGGGAGGCGAGAGCCATTGCTGCGAAGGTATCCATAATGAGGTTGACCCATAACATTTGAGTTACTGTCAGTGGACTCTGCGTCCCCATCAATGCACCTGCTAGAACGATAAGGCAGGCAGCAACGTTTACTGTCATCTGAAAAAGGATAAATCTCTGGATGTTCTGATAGAGTGATCGCCCCCACATTACCGCACGACCGATAGAACGGAAGGAGTTATCAATGATGGTGATATCGGATGCTTCTTTCGCAACATTCGTCCCATCGCCCATTGATAAGCCCACGTGTGCAGCTTTGAGAGCTGGTGCATCGTTTGTTCCATCGCCCGTAACAGCTACGACTTGATGCTGGGCTTGCAAGGCTTCAACCAATCGTTTCTTATCCATTGGGCGTGCGCGGGCTATGATCTTTAGACTGTTTACACGTTTAGAAAGTTCTTCGTCGCTTAGAGCTTCAAACTCCGGACCAGTTATCACGCAGTTGTCACAATCCTTCTCAGTCCATAGTCCCACTTGTCGACCTATCTCTTTTGCTGTTCCCGGGGTATCGCCTGTGACAATCTTAACATCTATTCCAGCATCAAGACATTCCCGAACAGCAGCTGGAACCTCCTTACGAACAGGGTCGGAGATGGCTACGATACCTTGGAAAGTTAACCCTTTCCCTGTTTGTTTGATGGTGTCGAGGAGGGTTGGAATTACCCCTTCGTGTAAGTTCTCATCGTTGATGAGCATACAGGCAAAGCCCAATGTGCGCATAGCTTGGTTCTGCCAGGTTAACAACTGGTTGCTAATTTCATCCCACGAACGATTCCCCATGATAGAAGAACAATAGTTACGGATGATGTCGGTTGCACCTTTTATATATAAGATGGTCTTCCCTGGAAGTTGAGCAGAGCGTACCAAAGTTCCCATGCACTTGCGTTCTGTTGAGAAAGGAAGTTCGTCTATAACCTCAGCCTCTGTGCGCAACTGACGATAATCATAGCCCTGATCATTTAACCAAAGTAGGAGTGCACCTTCTGTTGGGTTGCCTAAGGCGGTTGGGTGATGAGCATCAGTGAAATCGAGAGACGCTGTTGAGTTCACAGCAATAGCCTCTCTTGCTAATGCCTTGTGCTCTTCAGTCTCCCTGTCAATAGCCATTTCACTCACACGCATTTGATTCTGCGTTAGCGTTCCGGTCTTATCTGTACAAATGACAGTCGTTGCTCCCATTGTTTCGCAAGCGTGCATCTTGCGCACAAGATTATTTGTTTTTAGCATACGACGCATTGAATAAGCCAAAGAAAGCGTTACTGCCATAGGTAATCCTTCGGGAACAGCAACGACGATAAGCGTCACGCAAATCATTATTGAGTCTAAGAGATATTGCAGGAAACGTACCCAATCGAAGGAGAAGTTCGAGAAGAACATGATAATGCGGGCAATGAGAATGAGGGCGGCAATGGTGTAGCTAGCCCAAGTAATAAGTTTGCCCAATCGTTCTAATTGCTCGGTAAGAGGTGTCTTAACGCTGTTGTCAATCTGAGAAGCTACGAAAACCTTACCATTTTCGGTGTTATCTCCAATCTTCTCAACGCGGAATAAACCATGACCTTCCATCACCTTCGTTCCACGAAGGACATAGTTTGTTGGGAAAGTTGCGTCTTTATCGAAATCAGCTTCATGTGTACTCTTATGGCAGATAGGCTCTCCAGTGAGAGAAGACTCGTCAATATTGAGTGAGATAGCTTGTAGTAACGTTCCATCTGCAGGCACTTCAGAGCCCGTGTTGAGCCTAACAATATCGCCAACAACCACTTCTCGCTTTGTTATTTGGGTGGTGTTGCCATTGCGAATGACCTCCACTGGCTCTTCGTCATTGACTTGGTTGAGAACAGAAAAGGCTTTGTTCGCTTTCTCTTCGAAGAAGAATGCCATGCCAGTAGCCAATAGTATGGCGATAAAAAAATGCCTACTGGCTCGAAAAAAACACCTCTGTTCCTTCATGCAAACCATAGTATTCATAGAAAGAGATAGCGATAGAGAGAACGCCAGCAACAAGTAGGATGATAATCAGAGGATCCTCAAATTTCGTTATAAAACGCTTCCACATAGGCTCTTTCGCAGGTGGTGTGAGGAGGTTTTCACCGTACTTCTGCCTACTTGCTAACACCTCTTGATCATTAAGCCCGTTAATTATCTTCTTCTCTTTCATAATGTCTTTGTGTATGAGACAACGGCGACAAAAGGGAACATGTTTACCTTTTAGCTGTTGTACTTGGGCTGCAAAGATACAAAGAAAAAATGATATTTGGCGACAGAAGGGAACATGTTTGCAATCAAGTGGAAGTTCTTATGTTCGCTACTATTGTACGTGCCTTTAAAGTAAGGGGTATTAGTGCATCTTTAGCAACGCAAGGAATCGGTCGTGTTAGATTGTGGTAATAATAGTTGTAGGCTATATGTAAATATTGAAGGGATTCATGTTTGCTGTCATTCCTGTCATCTTTTTGTTGTGTATAAGGTATTAGTAACCAATAATATAGTGTAAATGTTAAAACTGACAGCAAATGATTTTCAAACTTAATTAGGGTTTTTACGTACTATAAATGAGCTGGTTTTGTATTACTAAGATGGTTAAGAATACCTTTCATAAGCTGGACTTACGAACATAAGTCTACCCTTCACGGAAAAAGTCGAGTGCTTCCTTAATGTCTTCCTCCGTGATGGTCTGATCGATGCGGATGTCTCCAATACCACCAAGGAGCGTTACATTGATTTCATTACCACGATTCTTTTTATCGTGGTGCATGAGTTCTATAAGCTCAGGATAGTCGTTGCAGGTGATAGGAAGACTTCCATAATACGCTCGAATGAAGTTTACTGTTTGGCGCATGCGCTCTGTGGGGAAGTCTGTTTGTGTCGTTGCAAGATACAGTTCAGCAATCAGTCCAAAGGCGACAGCGTATCCATGCAAGACAGGTTGGCGCTTCATTGCCCATGACTCGAACGCATGTCCAAAGGTGTGACCGAGGTTTAAGGCTTTACGAATACCCTTTTCGTGTGGATCTTCTGTAACTATACGTTCCTTAATGCGTACACTCTTGTTCAGCATAGAGGCTAGTTGACGAAGATTAGGTTGTGCTAGATTGAAGTTGATGAGTTCTGCCCACATCGTTTCATCAGCTATCAAACCATGTTTGAGCATCTCTGCATAACCGCTGCGAATATTTTCTTCATCAAGTGTTCGGAGCCAATTGGTATCAAGCAATACAAATTCAGCATCATTAAAGACTCCTATCTCGTTCTTTAACCCACCAAAGTTGATACCCGTTTTACCTCCAACACTTGCATCCACCATGGCAAGTAAGGTTGTTGGAACATTGATGAAGTTAATTCCCCGTTTGTAGGTTGAAGCGGCAAAGCCACCTAAGTCGGTCACCATACCACCTCCAAGGTTGATGAGTAGACTATGGCGTGTGGCTTTCCCTTGCTGTAATGATTCCCATACATGGACGAGTGTGTCAAGATTCTTACGTCTGTCAGTTGCACCAATAATAATTGTTTGGGCATCTTTCAGACATAAATAATCCTTGACAAGAGACCAACAGAGTTTGTTAGTAGTCTCGTCTACGAGAACAAAGATTCTATCATGTTCACATTCAGCAATGGCTTTTGCCAAGTCTGTCTGTAATTGTTTTGATATGATGATACGCTGTTTCATAAACTATCTCTTTACTTCCAATCCGTATAAAAGCTTGTCCTATCTGTGCAAGTCATTGCATATTAATAGATTGCTTGAAGTCGTTTGTAAGATAATTTGCTATTCGGAAGTAAGGTACGAACACTTCTATTTCGTCTCCTTGATAAGTAAATTGTATACAATCTGGGCATACGAAAGTTAGTCCCTTATCTCCAACAATGATTTTATCAGGCATCTTGGAGAGTAGGTTGTATTCCTCATTTTGAACCTTCATAATCCTCTTTATTTCTTTATTTAGAACTTGTACGAGCTGGAGACTATGTGGGTTTTTAAGGATGTCTTTCTTTCGAAGTATCTTTTGTACACGCTTGTCATAGGTGATACCTTGGGTTGTGAACGACACAGACGCACCTGTCCCTCCACCCAAGCTAAGCATGCGCTTCAATATGAATTGGACGAAATTAGGATTATTACTCTTCACTCTTTTTAATGTAATCTCTTCTCCTGGATCGTATGGACCGCACTCATCTATCATTCCCAGATCCCAATACTCTGCCATAGCTGATTGTATATCAGGGCATGATTTACCAAATATGAGAATCATTAGATGGTCTTGTAAGATAGGTAATTGTGTAACTCCATTGAGGTAAACAGGCCATTGCAGGTCAAGACTCTTGTGCCCTACATTATAAGAGGGATCCTCCTGTCCTTCGTCAGTTCCCCATTCTGTATTTAGATGGTAACGTTCCGTCTTCTTGTAAGTAACAAATCGGTCAGGTTGTGCTACCACTTTTTCGGGAGTACTTTTATCAACCAAAACGATAGAAGCTGCACTATCATTTGTAGGGTTGTTATCTACTTTCTTCGTTGTATTATTGCATGAAGATAAGACAAAGGAAATTAATATACCTGTGAAGAATACTTTTATGCCTCATACTCCTTTATGTTTAATTGTATTGTATTTAATTGTTATTAGTTAAATTTACTATCAACTGCAATGTTACAAAAAATAATTGTAAATGTCTTATATAAGCTGTTAAAAGTGAAGATTAAGGCTAAACTTCTTATATGTTAAACCATCATATAAATCAGTTAATGAAATAGTTTTTATGGTAAAAAAAGATTATTCTTGTTTGTATTCTTGTTGTTTAGTAGCATCACACTACTTGCACAGAATAGGACGATAACAGGTTCTCTTTTTGATGGAGAAGTGAAGGAGAAAGTCCCTTTTGCAGTTGTTCAGCTGTTGAAGATGGATAGTACCTATGTTGTTGGAGCTACCTCCGATGAAGGTGGTAATTTCAAAGTGACGGCTCCAACGAATGGCAGGTTTATTCTGAAAGCATCCTATGTTGGTTATAAAACAATCTTTCAGAATGTTACGATTGCAAATGATCAAGATGTTGCTATAGGACAGCTCGATTTTCAAGTGGATACGCACATGTTGAAAGAAGTAAAGGTTGTTGCAAGTGCACCGAAGGTAGTTGTGAAGGCAGATACCTTTCAATACAATGCGTCGGCATTCCGTGTTGCAGAGGGATCGACTATTGAAGCCTTGGTAAAAAAGCTACCCGGTGCAGAAGTGTCGGACGATGGTACGATAAAGATTAATGGTAAAGAGGTCAAGAAAATACTCATTAATGGTAAGGAGTTCATGACTGGTGATACTAAAACAGCACTCAAGAACCTCCCTACCTCTATAATAGATAAGATTAAAGCATACGACCAGAAGAGCGACTTGAGTCGTGTGACGGGGATTGATGATGGTAACGAGTCGACAGTATTGGACTTTGGTGTTAAGGCTGGAATGAACAAAGGTTTCTTCTCAAATATTGACCTTGGAATAGGAACCAAGCATCGTTATTCAGAGAAAGCAATGGCAGCTTATTTTAATAATAAGTTTCGAATGATGGGTTTCTTGTCTGCTAATAATGTCAACGATATGGGCTTTGGTGGTGGTCCTCGTGGCGGATGGGGTGGTATACGTCAAGGATTGAATGCTACAAAGATGGTTGGTTTGAATATGAACTATGATAATGGTAAAACCTTACAATGGGATGGTAGTGTTCGTTGGAATCATTCTGATGGTGACTTGAACACCCGTGTATCAATAGAGAACTTCGTTGCGTCACAAGGTTCATACGCCAATCGTCGCTCTCAGGAATATACTCGTGAGAACTCTTGGGATGGTCGTTTCCGTTTGGAGTGGAAACCTGACTCTATGTGGAATATCATGTTCCGACCTAATATCCGACTATCAAAGAATGATGGTCAGGTTGTTAGTAAGTCGGCAGCTTACAATACCGACCCATACGAAAGCGTAGATGATCCATTGTCGGCAACAGCTATTGCACAGCTAGAAGCACAAGGTGTAATGGTGAACAATCAGCATAATACAACTATTTCTTATGGTGATAACAATGCTTTGGGAGCTATGCTCCAAGTGAATCGTCGCTTGAGTCAGAACGGACGAAACGTTACCCTGCGTGTGGATGGCGATTATAGTGATTCAGATTCGAAGACTTTCTCTACACAAGACTTACAATACTTTCAGTTGAGAGATGCGCTGGGGAATTATAAAACCTATCGTGCTTATCGTTATAACCTTATGCCAACAAAGAGCTGGGATTACGCTTTGCAGGCTACTTATAGTGAACCACTTGCACGGAAAACATACTTGCAATTCAGTTACCAGTTCAAATATGGTTTCTCAAAGAGCGATCGTGATACTTATGATTTCTCCTCATTACCATCTGGAACGTTCGGTAGTTTGAAGCCTGCTTATCGATCATGGGATAATTATCTAGGTTTATTAACGAATCCTTTGGCAAGTTATTTAGATTCTAATTTAAGCCGTTATTCAGAGTATCGAACCTATACTCACGATATGCAAGTGATGTTGCGAATGTTACATACAAAGTGGAAAATGAATGTCGGAATGAAGTTACAACCACAACATTCCACCTATATGCAGGATTATCTTGGTGTGCATGTTGATAACAAACGATCAGTGGTGAACTGGAGTCCAACATTCGATTTCCGCTATAAATTCAATGAGCAAAGCAACCTGCGTATCAATTATAATGGCACGGTCTCGCAACCATCTATGACGCAGTTACTTGATATCGTCGATAATACCGATCCACAGAATATATCGAAAGGTAACCCTAATTTGAAGCCAGCCTTTACTAATAAGTTTCGCTTGTTCTACAATGCTTTTAGGCAAACATGCGCAGTCAGTGATGACTTTTGCGGACTTCTCTACTACACGTAACGCCATAGGAAACAGTGTTACGTATGATGGAACGACTGGAGCTCGTACAGTGCAACCAGTCAATGTGAATGGTAATTGGGATGCAAATGCAGCTGTGATGTTTAATACAAGTATTGATTCTGCAGGTGTATGGAATGTTAATACGTTCACACGAGGTAGCTTCAATCGTTACGCTAGTTATTTACAACAGAATGCAACAAGTGCCATTGAGAAGAATATTACCAAGTCTTTGACACTTGGCGAACGCTTATCAGCTAGTTATCGCACTTCTTGGTTAGAACTAGCATTGGATGGTTCGGTTGATTACACACACTCTAAGAACAATCTCCAAAGCCTCAATAACTTGAGTACATGGCAATTCTCTTATGGTGGAAGTCTTATCTTCTCCTTGCCTTGGAACATGAGTTTATCTACTGATTTACATCAGAATAGCCGTCGAGGATATAATGATGCGGCACTAAACACGAATGAGTTGTTGTGGAATGCACAGCTTTCTCAGAGTTTGTTAGCGGGTAATGCTTTGACATTGAGCTTACAGTTCTATGACATTTTACATCAACAAAGCAATCTCTCACGCACTATCAATGCTGTAAACAGAACCGACACGGAATATAATAGTATAAATAGTTACATCATGTTCCGTGCTACTTATCGATTGAATCTATTTGGTGGCAAGAATGCTCCAAAGCCCAAGGATCGTGGCTTCGGACGCCCTAATTCGAATATGCCACCACCTCCTCCAGGTGGTGGAGCAATGGGCGGTGGTCGCCCACCAATGGGTGGTCCTAGTGGTTTCTAAGTAGATAAAAGGAACAGGAGCCCTTTCAACTATATTACTTTAGACAGAGTAAGGGGACATATTCTTTAAGACAAAGTAACAAAGGAACGTGAAAGAGATAGTAACATATTCTTTAGACAGAATGAGAGAGACATATTCTTTTAATGACATATCCTTTGACTCCACCTTTATTATATATAGTAAACACTTTATAAACACCCTATCCATTAGCCCGCAAATCTCCTGCAAACAGTACTATTTACTCCCCTCTCCATTCGGAGAGGGGTTGAGGGTGAGGCTGTAGAGGGGTTGGGGGTGAGGCTGGTTGGGTCGATTGTTGAGGCTTTTTTCCCTATTTCATTTGCCTAGTTAATTAATTCTTCTTACCTTTGCGCCCGGTTAAACGAAAATTAACTTGCTATAACGCATAATGAGAGTAACAAAGCAGCTTATTTCAACCACTAATGCTTGCACCCTATATAATAAAGGTGTAAGTCGTGTTGTTATGCCTGCTGCTTGCAATACGAACAAGGCTAGAGAGGTGCTGAAGAAAGAAAATAAAGAAAAGATGTTAAATTGTTTGGCAGTTCCAAATAATTTTATACTCTCTCTCTCTCTCTCTCTCTCATATATAGTACATTAATTATCTCTTTCTTAGTATATTACGTGTTTTTACAAGTTGTAGCACGTAATGATGTGTCGACAAAGGGCTTCTTGAAAGTTTCCTTTGTCGTTTCTTGTTTTATCTCCTATTCAATATTTTCGTCTAATTCCTTATCATGACATGTGAGTGAACTAAATATATTAATAATTAGCTAGTAATTAAAATTTATGAAGAGAATCAGAAGAACAGTACGACAATCCTACGTCTGTCCATCTACAGAAGTGCTAGAGATCGAAGCAGAAGGCAATTTCCTTGCCGGTAGTCCTCTCGTTCGTCCTGGTGGCGGTGGTACTACTGGTAACCAAGGTAGCATCCAAGTCATCGATGCAAATGAAGAAGATGGTGGCGATGATGATAATCTAGAAGGTTAACGAGTGAGCAAGTAGACAAGTTGCTTGTCCTAAAATCAACAAACAGTATTAATCCCTCATTCCTATAGTATTATCTTATGACTATCTAACCTCTAGGGTTATCACACTATCTACTCCCCTCTCCACTCGGAGAGGGGTTGGGGGTGAGGCTTTTTTCTTTTATTAATTAATGAACAAACTATTTTTTTATGCCTGCTCGGCTCTCTTAGCCAGTGGCGCAGCGTTGACGGCAGTATCGTGTGCCGACGACGATTTAGATAATGGCGGTACGGACGGCAAGGGTGCCCTCGTCCGTTTTAGTGTAAACGATGTGCAGGAAGGTGCTATTAGCCGTGGAGTTTTGACACGTGGTGCCATCACACCTAACTTGGGTAACAGCGACCTTGCTGGCGGTAAGCTCGCAGCCCATAGCAACCGCAACATTGATGTGTGCTTGATTGAAACCACTGTCGAGGGTGTCAACCCTGTTAAGGCAGACGCTCACACACGTGCTGAAATCATCAAGACCTCCACCCTTGGCGATTTCTCTGCCTCTGGTATACGTGGTACTGCAGCCTCTGGCATCCTCACAACGCCAGAGTGGTTCCATGCTAAGAAGACCAAGAGCAATGGAGAACTCTATTCGCCTATCCGTTGGTCGTTTGCACAGCCTAAGGCTCGCTTCTTTGCTGTTTATCCTAATGTAGAGAGCTATTCAATGATGACCATTAACAATACTGATGCTACGAGTGGTAGTCCAAGTGTTGACTTCGAGGTTAATAGTGATGTGACAAAGCAGGTAGACTTGATGACCGCTTCTACTGGCGATGTTGAGTATACTACGCAGTTCCAGCATCCTACAACCAATCTTGATTTCCGCCATGCTCTTACGGGTATTCGTTTTGCCGTGGGGCAGAATCTCTCTTGGAATAAGACTATTGATAAGGTGGAGTTACGCAATGCCGTTATGAAGAGTAAGTATGTACTCTCTAAGCAATTCAATGGTACAGGTGCTGCTTGGGATCACTCTAGTGACACCCGTGGCAATGCAACGCTCTCGGGTGTCAGTGTGAGCACAAGTGTAAGTCCTAACACCACAATCATGGGTAATGCTGGTGATAACTATACGTTCTATATGATTCCGCAGCAGCTTACAAATAAAGGCGTTACCGCCTATGTGCATTGCACTGATGGTACGGAGATCACTGTCCCTTTGAAGGGTGAATGGAAAGCGGGTACAACTCGTACTTATAAGCTCAGCCAGACTAACTCTACTTGGGAGTACGTACTTACGCCAACCGACCCAAGCCGTGCGGCTAATTATGATGAAACTCAGTCGCAGGCATACGGCATCACAAGTTATCGTGAAGACCCTGCCACACACCAGCAGCAGGCTGTCGCATGGAAGGTCGTTGGTTATGATGCCGATGGCGATGGTACTTTCTCTATGAGTGAGAAGCCTGTATGGCTGACTAGCCTTAGCAAGACAGAGGGCGATGGTGGTACTGCTGCCGACCAAGGCACAGCCACATTGACCAAAGATGTTACCGACTTGCTCGCTAAGCGTAACAATGAGCTCAAGGAGGCAACCGCCTTAGGTTCTGCAGGTGCTCCTTACGACCTTTCTTTACATAATGTTCAAGGTGCAACAATAGCTCGTAGCACTGCTAACAGTTATGTTATCTCTGCACCTGGCCATTATCGCATACCGCTTGTTTATGGAAATGCCATTGAGAACGGTAATAATAATCCAAGTTCTTACCAAACCAGCAATACAGGCACCTATATCCTAAGCAACTTCCAAGACCATGCAGGTCACGCCATAGATGATCCTTGGATAGAGAAGACCCACGGCGGTGCCAATGCGAGTGTTGATGGTGCTGAGGTTGTCTGGGCAGATGCTGCCGACCTCGTTCATTCTCCTTCTATCACACATGTTGGTGGTGAGGGCTTCCTCGACTTCGAGGTTAAGGCAAGCGACATCCAAAGTGGTAATGCCGTTGTTGCAGTTACCAAAAGTGATGGTGCTGGTTCAAAAATAGTTCTTTGGTCATGGCATTTGTGGTTTGCTCCTAAGGATGCGCTCGATAAGATCAAGGTAACCAACCATCAGAACGTAAATTATTACTTCACCAAGGAAGCCTTGGGTTGGAAGCCGATACAGTGGCGTAGTTCAACTTATACCAGTGCTCGTACTGTTAAGGTAAAGGTTGAGCAGACAGTTGCTAACAATGGTGCAAAAGCGTATACTGTCATCAATATTACCCAGAATCCAGGTGGTGTTAAGAAGGATGCCACAACCCTTTATCAATTCGGTCGTAAGGATGCCTTCCCTGGTGTTGATGCAAGTAAATTAGCAGCAAATAGCCATTTTACGGCGAATGCAGGTGATAACATGTCAATTACGAATGGTATTCTAAATCCTGATAAGTTCTATATAAGTGGTAGTAACTGGTGGAATAACTACGGCTATTACAATCTTTGGTCAGCCGACAACATAGTTACTGGTACTTATAATGTTGGTAATGATAATCCTGTCGTTAAGACAGTTTACGATCCTTGTCCTGTTGGTTTCAAGATGCCAGCTAACAATGCCTTTACAGGTTTTACGGCTAATGGTCAAAACAATGGTACAAAGAATGTTGACGGTACAGACAATTGGCAGACTTTCCAAAACAACTTTGGTTATAATTTCTGGACAAGCAGCAGTAAGACTGCTACTATCAACTTCCCTGTTTCGGGGTATCGCAACAACGATGATGGTTCGCTCGGCAACGTCGGCACCCACGGTAGGTATTGGTCGGCGGTTCCGGGCAGCACGAGCTACGGTTGCAACCTGAGCTTCGGTTACTACTATAACATCGGTCCGGGCTACTTGTACCCGCTGTACAGCAACTTACGGACTTGTGGGTTGGCGGTTCAGGCTGTTGAAGAATAATACCCACCCCTTCCCCCTCCCAAAGGGAGGGGTGATTAAATTACCGAATAAACCTTAAACCCACCCCTAACCCTCCCGAAGGGAGGGAGTTTTAGTTACTGCATGACCTTGTGGTTAGTTGGGGAAAAGAAGAAAATGTAAAGAAAAATCCGCAAATTGTGCGGAGCTTATAAATCTAATTATTAACTTGCTGCAAGCTGTGAAAATCGGCAGTTTGACGAAAGTACATATTGTGGGGCACAAAAGTACATTTCGTGGGGCACGAAAGTATATATTGTCAGCCACGAAAGTATATGGCGTAAAACACGGGTGTATGACTCGTTATGATGACTGATAAAAACAGTGTTGCAGCGTAAAAATCTTTTACCTATGGCATTCTATAAGAAAGCTCAAATGAAGGTGAACGGCAAATGGTATCCTAAGTCCGTTCTAGTGGTAAGTCCGGCAACAACCGAACAAGTAGCAAAACGAATCGCAGCCGAATCGACGGTTAGCCCTGCTGATGTGCGGGCTGTGCTGACAGCCTTGGGTGGTGTGCTGGGTGACTTCATGGCACAAGGTCGCTCGGTGAAGCTTGATGGGGTAGGTTCGTTTTATTTCACAGCCGTGACAACGAAAAATGGTGTCGACAAACCTAAAGATGTAAATGCCACATTAATTCGTGGTGTGCGTGTCCGTTTCTTACCCGAAACCCGTTATCGTGGTGCTGGTAAGGGTCGTGTTTCCACCCGTGGCTTGGCGGATGTTGACATTGAGTGGGAAGAGTGGAAAGGAAAAGAAAAAAGCCTCACCCCCGCCCCCGAGCCGAAAGGAGAGGGGAGTGAAGAGAACCCTGGACCACAGGCAGGGTAGGAAAGCCTCCCCAAGCCCCTCCAAAGGAGGGGATGTGCCTAACGGAAGCTAGTTAGGATAGGCTGGTGAAATGCCACAAAGTAGGGACAGACGAGGGCGTCTGTCCCTATTGTTACTCGTCTTCATCATCATCATCGAAGCCGAACATTGAAGGATCGATGAAGGCATCTATCTGTCGACGGTCTTTCTTAGTGGGGCGACCAGTACCTCGTGCTCTGTCAACGAAACCACTGATACGACTCATCTCAAGTAGTTCGTATTGCTTTGCCTCGGTGACATTCTCATATACTTCGGGGATTAGTTTTGCTCCAACTCGCTGTTCGATGGTTTTAAGTACCTTGAAGGAGTAAGTGATAGGCGACTTCTTTACGCTTACTACTTCACCCACTTTGATAGTGTGAGAAGGCTTTACGTTTACGCCCTTAATCGTCACACGACCATTCTTACAGGCGTCTGCTGCAATAGAGCGAGTTTTAAAGATGCGTGCAGCCCAGAGCCATTTATCTATTCTTGCAACGTCGTTCATGTCATCTTTTAGTAGTTGTGTTACTTCTTACCGAGTTTGTTAAATTGATTCATGGTGATATCAATACCTGCTAAAACAAAACTCTTGATGATATCTACACCTAAATCAATCGAAGGTTGAAGGACTTTCATATCATCTTCTGAATAATGCCCAAGTACCCAGTCTATTTGACCTCCACGTGGGTAATCGTTGCCAACACCCATGCGTAATCGTGCATAATTTTGTCCGATGAGTTGTTGAATATGCCCCAAGCCATTGTGCCCACCATTTGATCCATTCCCTTTTAAGCGAAAAGCACCTAGTGGTAAAGCGACATCGTCGGAAATAACGAGTAGTCGACTTTGGTCAATATTCTCCTTATTCAGCCAATAACGAACAGCATTCCCTGATAGATTCATGAATGTTGTAGGCTTGAGAAGAATGATTTTCCGCCCTTTAATAGTAGTTTCTGCTATGAATCCATAGCGTTTGTCCTCAAAAACAATATTGGACGCTTTAGCGAAAGCGTCCAATACCATAAATCCAGTGTTGTGCCTAGTACCCTCGTATTCATGACCTGGGTTGCCTAGTCCACAAATTAAATACTTATCCAATTGTCGTATCTTGTTAAGATTACTCAGCCTCAGCTGCAGCTGCTGCAGCTGCCTGGATAGAGTTACGTGTAGCCTTGATTGAGCAAACAACAACCTCCTTTGGAGTTACTAACTCGAGACCTTCGAAGCTTAATTCACCAACCTTAATACTCTTACCGAGGTTAAGATGGCTAACGTTGATGTCGAGGTGCTCTGGAATCTGCTGATAAGGAGCCTTAACATTGATCTTACGAATAGACATGTTCATACGTCCACCATCACGTACACCCTGTGCTAAACCAACGAGCTTAACTGGTACGCCCATAACGATAGGCTTCTGGTCGTTTACTTCATAGAAGTCTACGTGGAGAAGAGCATCTGTTACTGGGTGGAACTGAAGTTCCTTAAGAACTGCTGTGTGTCTCTCTCCGTCAATAACCAACTCTACAACATAGATGTGTGGAGTGTAAACCAACTTGCGGAGTTCTGCCATAGAAGCAGTGAATGACAATGCCAATGGCTTGCCATCTTTCTGTGCCTCACCATAAAGGTTACAAGGAACTAAACCTTCCTTACGAAGTTGTTTTGAAGCTTTCTTTCCAAGGTCTGTACGCTTCTGACCTGCTACTTTAATTTCTTTCATAACTTTGTGTTACTCTAAATTAATATGAACGTTAATTCGCCATCACACACTGAGAAATATGGAAACTAAGTCTTTATAGAACTTTTAATATCTCTTTCTCAATTTGCCGAAAGCGGTGCAAAGTTACCTCTTTTCGCTGGACTATACAAGTATTGTCTTAAAAAACATAGAAAAAGAATGTTTTGTTTGCATGTGCAAAGGAATTTTCCTATATTTGCAACGTTAAAGAATTCAATAGAAACACAATCTTTTAGAATAGACAATGATCAATAGGGAATTAATTAGAATTAAGATTGTCCAGTTAACCTATGCATACTATCAGAACGGTAACAGGAATATGGACAATGCAGAGAAAGAATTGCTTTTCAGTTTAGCAAAAGCGTATGATCTCTACAATTATCTCTTGGCTTTAATTGTATCTATCACGCAAGAGGAGCGCCATCGCGTGGAGATAAATGCTAATCGTGCCACACGTGAAGGAACAGAGGCTCCTTCTCAGCGATTTGCTTATAATAAGTTTGCAGTACAGCTAGAGGAGAATAAGCAACTCAATAGTTTCATGGAAACTCAGAAACATCGTTGGGAGGATGATATGGAGATTGTACGTAAACTTTGTGATCAGATAGAGCAGAGTACAATCTACCAAGAGTATATGGTGAACGAAGAGGATTCGTATGATGTAGATCGTGAGGTTTGGCGTAAAATCTATCGTACTTTGATACAAGAGAACGCAGACTTAGATGCAATTCTAGAGGAGAAGAGTCTTTATTGGAATGATGATAAAGAGATTGTTGATACCTTTGTTCTTAAAACGATTAAGCGTTTTGACCCAGAAATAAGGCAGATCAAGAACTCTTGAAGGAATATAGAGAAGAGGATGATCGTGAGTTCGCTATTAAGCTATTCCGTTCTACTATTCTTAATGCTGATGAATATCAACGTTATATGAGTGAGTCTAGTCGTAACTGGGACTTCTCTCGTCTGGCTTATATGGATGTTGTTATCATGCAAATAGCTATTGCGGAGATGTTGACATTCCCTAATATTCCAGTGACTGTAACCATCAATGAGTATGTTGACTTAGCTAAGTTGTATAGTACTCCACGAAGTGGCGGATACATTAATGGAATGCTTGATGCTATTGCACGCCATCTTATTCAGACGGGTAAGATGATGAAGGTAATGCCAGAACCACGTCCTCGTCGTGCCTATGTAGATAATCAGCGGAACAATGCTCCCCGTCGAGAGGGACGTCGCCCAACGATTGCGCAGACATCGGCTCAGCGCATTGCTAGTCGCACGCAGCCTGATGCTCCACAAGAGAATATTGAATAATCAATTTGTTTTATGTATGGAGTTCATTTTTGGAAAAGTAGGCTTCATGTAGACAAACATTTTTTAATAGTACAATAAAAGTAATAAATAGATAAAATGAATACAGCTATGTTTTTAGCAGCACAACCTACCCAAGGAGGTGGTGGTTGGCAGATGATAGTCATGATGGTAGTAATCTTTGCCATCATGTGGTTCTTAATGATTCGCCCACAACAGAAGAAACAGAAAGAAATTCGTGCTTTTCAGAATGCATTGAAAGCAGGTGACACTGTTGTTACTGGTGGTGGTATCTACGGTACAGTCAAGAAGATTGATTTGGCAACTAATAAGGTTGACATAGAGATTGCACACAATGTTGTAATCACCGTAGATAAAGGTTACGTCTTTGCTAGCGTACAGGCTTCACAACAGGGGCAGTCAAAGTAAAAACGATCTCATAAAGGAGTAATTTATTTAATGAAGATAGGCAAATCGCTGCATACACTCAATCTCTTCAGAAGCTTCTTGTCGATAATCATCAACAAGGAGTTTCTGATTTTTTTGTTCTTCCTTGTATTAAGTGGTGGATTTTGGCTTATTATGACGCTAAATGAAACCTATGAGCGGGAGTTTAGCATACCACTTCGTATGGCAGACGTCCCTCGTAATGTTGTTATTACGAGTGATCCTGATTCTGTTGTTCGTTTTACGGTTCGCGATAAAGGCTATATGATAGCTGCTTATGGTGCAGAGGATGCTTTCCGCCCCATTTATGCAGACTATAGACTCTATACTGATGGGCACAGCCGGGGCGATATTTCTGTCGCAGATCTTCAAAAACAAATTTATCTTCAGTTGGCTAAAAGCTCGAAGATAACCTCGGTCAAAGGTGGTAAACTCTCGTTTTTATTCAATTTCGGACAACATAAGAAGGTTCCTGTGCATTTATTAGGAACGGTAGTGCCTGGTAAGAATTATTATCTAGCACACGTCGACTTTGTTCCCGATAGTGTACAAGTTTATGCAGCTAGGAATGTATTGGACAGCATTCAAACGGTCTATACCAAACGTCAGTATATTACCAATTTCACCGATGTGAAGGAAATGACGATTGATCTTCGGAAGTTCACGAATGCGAAGTGCATACCATCGAAAGTGAAGATGAAACTCTACCCTGATGTCCTTACGGAAGAAAGCGTTGAAGTACCAATAGAGGCTATCAACATGCCAGAAGACAAGGTAATGCGCACATTCCCAAGTAAGGTAAAGGTTCGCTTTGTCGTTGGTGCTTTCCGTATGCAGAGTATGCCGAAGAATGCGGAGACAAAGGAATTACTACCCGTAGACTTCCGCATTGTCGTTAATTATAAGGATATAGAGTCTACCCATTCGGACAAATGCCGCCTATATATCCTCAATACTCCTAATGGGGTTCGAAATGTTCGTCCGTCAGTCAATACTGTTGATTATTTAATTGAGCAGCGATGATTATTGCAATAACAGGTGGTATTGGTAGTGGTAAGTCCTATGTGTGCCAAATATTAGCTATGCGTGGTATAAAGGTATACGATTGTGATGCCCATGCTAAGCTACTCATGCGCACTTCGATTCAGTTGCAAAAGAATCTAAAGCTGTTAGTTGGCGAGCATGTATATAAAGAAGGTGTATTGCAGAAAGCTGTTCTTGCCGATTATCTCCTTCGTGATGATGCCCATGTGCAGGCTGTTAATAATATCATTCATCCTGCCGTTGCACGTGATTTCGAACAATCAGGAATGTCGTGGATAGAGAGTGCCATTCTCTTTGATAGTCGTTTCTACGAGCGCACACATATAGATAAAGTGGTGTGTGTTACTGCTCCGATAGAAGTGCGCATACAACGTGTTATGAAAAGGGATGCTATCAGCAGAGAGAAAACTCTCGATTGGATAAACCGACAATTACCGCAGGAAGAAGTCTTGAAGCGTAGTGATTATGAGATTATCAATGATGGAATACAATCATTAGACCAGCAGATAGACTCCCTGCTCACACAACTATCTTCCACAGAGAACCATTCCTAAGAATAAAGAGAGTTATTAATTCAGAATAATTTAACAATAAACAATTTATAAGAAAATGTTACAGACAATTCTTTCAATTGCAGGCAAACCAGGACTCTATAAGTTGGTTAGCCGTGGTAAATCGAATCTTATCATTGAATCACTCGATGAGACGCACAAGCGTCAACCAGCTTTTGCTACCGACAGAGTAACCAGTCTTGCTGATATCGCAATGTTCACTGATAGCGAGGATGTGCCATTGGGTGAAATATTGACTAAGTTGCGTGATAAAGAGAATGGCAAAGTTGCTTCTCTTAATTGGCGTAAGGCATCTGCAAAGGAGCTACAGGCGTACTTTGGAGAGGTGCTTCCTAACTTCGATCGTGACCGTGTTCACAACAGCGATATCAAGAAACTTCTTCAGTGGTACGAGATCCTTGTAAAGGCAGGAGAAACCAACTTTGAAGAGGATATGAAGCCTACCGAGGGTGATAACATCGATGACAGAAAGTAATTGAAATCATATAAAACGCTTAGAGCAACTAAGTGTTAGAATACGAAAAAGCCCCGGGTACAAGCGTACTTGGGGCTTTTAACATCACAATTTATTCAATTCAGTATAATCCTTCTTTCATCAATAACTAGACAACTAGACTTTATCTCAAAGTCTTTCAAATCTTTAGTCTACAGCAATCTGCCTTGCAACCTTCTGCTCTTGTACCTGAATCTTAGGCAAAATAACCGTCAACACACCATTATTAACACGTGCTGCGATATGCTCCTTTTGTACATCATCAGGCAAAATCAGTGTCTGCTCATACTTGCTGTAAGCAAACTCACGACGCAAGTAATGACCTTTCTTCTCTTGCTCCTCGGCTTTCTTCTCCATCTTAATGGTTAAGTCACCATCACTATTGATGTTTACATCGAAATCCTCCTTGCTTAGTCCTGGTGCTGCAAGCTCCACTGTATATTCCTTTTCAGACTCCAGTACGTTGATAGCTGGTGCAGTTGCATTTGTCTTAGGCATATTTGCTGTATTCAAAAAGTCATTAAAAACTTCTGGTAACCATGAATTTCTATACATATCTTTCATCTCCTTTACTTTATGTTATTATTATCGTTTTTGTACTGACCATAATGCAAGGAGCATACCAAGGGATTATGTGTGTCAAATTGTCTACACATACTTGCTTTACAAGACATAATGACAGCTTTAAGTTTCTTGCTACAAACTTAGAGTCATTATGTCTAAAGAAAATAAGGGACTGAAACATGAAAAATAAAATATAAATGTCTATCTTTGCAACTAGCTTTTATTCCTTAATTATAAACTATTACTAACATACAAGTACGATATGGAGAAGAAAAGAAGAATCGGGCTCTTGCCAAGAGTGATTATCGCAATCCTATTAGGTATTGCTTTGGGCTATTTCCTTCCAGCCCCTGCAGTAAGAGTGTTCCTCACGTTTAACAGCATTTTTAGCCAATTCCTTGGTTTCATGATTCCATTGATTATTATAGGACTCGTGACTCCTGCGATTGCAGGAATCGGTAAGGGAGCAGGTAAGATGCTATTAGCAACAGTTGTGATAGCCTATGTTGATACAGTCATCGCTGGTAGCTTATCCTACGGGACGGGCTCATGGCTATTCCCATCAATGATTGCCTCAACAGGAGGAAGTATGCCCCATATAGATAAGGCGACAGAGTTAGCCCCTTACTTTACTATCACCATCCCTGCAATGGTTGATGTAATGAGTGGGTTGGTATTCTCTTTCATCGTAGGTTTAGGTATTGCTTATGGTGGACTTCGCACGTTGGAGAATGTCTTTAATGAGTTTAAACACATTATAGAGAAGGTGATTGAGAAGGCTATTATCCCTCTTCTACCTTATTATATATTCGGTGTTTTCCTCAATATGACCCATAACGGACAGGCAAGACAGGTGTTATTAGTGTTCTCACAGATTATCATTGTCATCCTTGTTCTGCATGTTCTTATCCTCATTTATGAGTTCTGTATTGCTGGAGCCCTTACTAAGCAAAACCCGTTCCGATTACTATGGAACATGCTACCAGCTTACCTCACAGCATTGGGAACAAGCTCTTCTGCTGCAACGATACCCGTCACGCTGGCACAGACAGAGAAAGCCGGTGTAAGGAAAGAAGTGGCTGGCTTCGTCATTCCCCTTTGTGCTACAATCCACCTCAGTGGCAGTGCGATGAAGATTACCGCATGTGCGCTCACTATCTGTTTATTGACAGGTTTACCACATGATATGGGCTTATTCATTTACTTCATACTTATGTTATCCATTATCATGGTGGCTGCACCGGGCGTACCAGGCGGTGCAATCATGGCAGCATTAGCCCCATTAGCAAGTATTTTAGGCTTTAATGATGAGGCACAAGCATTGATGATTGCCCTCTACATTGCGATGGATAGCTTCGGTACTGCCTGCAACGTAACGGGTGATGGCGCGATTGCCATTGCCATCAATAAACTCTTTAAAAAGAATAAACTATAAAAATATATAGCAAAGATTACCACATTAGACTATCTTAAAAAGATGTTGTACCTTTGCAAGAAAGACAATTAAATATCTGTAAGAACATGGAAATAGTAGAACGATTTATCAACTACACGAAGTTTGACACACAATCGGCAGAAGACTCCGAGACCGTGCCGAGTACTCCCAAACAACTGATTTTTGCGAACTACCTCAAGGATGAGCTTGAGCGTGAAGGACTAAAGGATGTTGAAATAGACGATATGGGGTATATCTATGCAACGCTCCCTTCCAACACGAAGAAGAAAGTTCCAACAATTGGATTCATTTCTCATTACGATACAGCACTCGATGCCAGCGGTGCAAACATCAAGGCTCGTGTCATCAAGAACTACGATGGTGGCGATATACAACTTAACCCAAACATGGTTAGTTCGCCACGTCAATTCCCAGAGCTATTGGAACATAAGGGCGAAGATCTTATCGTTACTGATGGTACAACGCTGCTGGGTGCAGACGACAAGGCGGGTATCGCAGAAATCGTACAGGCTATGTGTTTCTTGCGAGATCACAACGAGATTGAGCATGGGGACATCCGCATAGGCTTCAATCCAGATGAGGAAATTGGTAAGGGTGCCCATCACTTCGATGTAGAGAAGTTCGGTTGTGAATGGGGATATACGATTGATGGTGGTGACCTAGGCGAACTCGAATATGAGAACTTCAATGCTGCTGGTGTGAAGATATTGATTCATGGCGTTAGTGTTCACACTGGTTATGCCAAGGGAAAGATGGTCAATGCGAGTCGTCTGGCATGTGAGTTTAATGCGATGATCCCTTCAGATGAAATCCCAGAGACTACTGAAGGTTATCAAGGCTTCTATCACCTTATTGGCATAGAGAGCCGTTGTGAAGAGGCAAAGCTAAGCTATATCATCCGTGACCATGACCGCGAGCACTTCGAAGACCGCAAGCGTTTCATTGAGAACTGCGTTAAGAAGATGAATGAGAAGTATGGTGCTGGTACTGTCGAACTAAAGATGAACGACCAATACTACAACATGAAGGAGAAGATTGACCCTAATATGCACGTCATAGAGCTAGTCCTTCGTGCCATGCAACAGGCTAACATTGCTCCAAAGGTACAACCTATTCGTGGTGGTACGGATGGTGCACAGCTTTCTTTCAAAGGCTTGCCTTGCCCTAATATCTTCGCAGGTGGCGTTAACTTCCATGGTCCTTACGAGTTTGTATCGGTACAGGTTATGGAGAAAGCCATGCAGGTTATCATTAATATCTGTAGGTTGACTGCGGAGTTTAATGATTGAGATACCCACCCCCTTCCCCTCCCCAAGGGAGGGGGGATTGAGATGTCTTAGAGGATTAAATTACGCTATCTTATAGCGTAAAAGAAATACATTTAAAATAAATAAAACAACTTATCATTCCTTTATCTATGGTGGTAAGCAGGAATGAAATCCTTTTTCTAAATTCTATGAATCGCTACGAAACAACAGATGCATCGACTTACTATCTTTTACTTGAGCATGCGAGAAGGATGAGGAATAACCCCACTGAAGCAGAGAAGATTCTTTGGAAGTATCTTGCAAGTAATAGGATGGGAGTTCACTTCCGACAACAACATCCGATATATGGCTACATTCCCGACTTTGTATGCCTCAAGCAGAAACTCATTATAGAGTTAGATGGAGGATACCACTTGGTTGGGGAACAACCACAAATGGATAAGGAACGCACAGAATGGCTAAGTAAAGAAGGTTATCGGGTTATCCGCTTCACTAATGAAGATGTATTCAATCGACTGGATGAGGTGCTGGATAAAATTGCAGAAGAGATAGAAAATGCTAGCAAATGAGCTTAAAGGAGATAGTAAATAAGCTTAAAGAAGAGAACAAAATAAGCGTAAAGGAACTCTGCAAATATACCCTATGATGTGAGCAAATATGCTCAATAACGAGAGCAAATACACTCCCGTTTCTCACATTGTCTCCCACTGATAGAAGATTAAAGGATAGCCACAGATAAGCACCCTCATACCATAGTAATGTAAGTATTAACACCACCCCCCCTCACATATCAAGCTCTCCTCCCTTGGGGAGGAGCTGGAGGTGGGTATAAGTATTAACACCAACCAACCTCACATATCAGTCCCTCCTCCCTTGGGGAGGAGCCGGAGGTGGGTAACAGTATTAACAACCATCAACACCACATATCAGTCCCTCCTCCCTTGGGGAGGAACTGGAGGTGGGTAAAACATATATGGCAGAACTACCATCACTCGTCAAAGACCTTGCGCTGATACTTGTTGTAGCAGGGTTTGTAACACTATTATTCAAGAAACTAAAGCAACCCTTAGTACTGGGATACATTGTTGCTGGATTCTTGGTATCGCCTCACATGCCTTATCTGATGAGCGTTGTCGATAAGGCCAACATACACACATGGGCAGACATAGGAGTTATCTTCCTTTTATTTGCATTGGGTTTAGACTTCTCCATAAAGAAGATACTCAAGATGGGAGCATCCCCCATCATAGCAGCCAGTACCATTATCCTTTGTATGACAACCTTAGGTATCGTCGTGGGATATAGTTTTGGATGGAAAGAGATGGACTGCATCTTCCTTGGCGGAATGCTTGCTATCAGCTCCACCACCATTATATATAAGGCACTCAACGATATGGGACTCACACAGCAAGGTTTCGTACCTATTGTGATGAGTGTTCTCATCCTTGAAGACATCCTTGCTATTGTGATGATGGTAATGCTTAGTACGATAGCCAGTGGCACCAACCTTAATGGTGCGCAACTCTTCGGTAGCATAGCCAAGATAGGTTTCTTCCTTGTATTATGGTTCGTTATCGGACTCTTCGCAATACCTCTCTTCCTTCGTTCCACACGCAAACTCCTTAATAGCGAGACCCTCCTTGTTGTGTCATTGGGCTTATGTTGCCTCATGGCAGTTATATCCACACAGGTTGGATTCAGTGCCGCTTTTGGTGCATTCGTTATGGGAAGTATCTTGGCAGAGACTATCGAAGCAGATAAAATCATTCGACTCGTCGACCCTGTCAAGAACCTCTTTGGTGCTATCTTCTTCGTATCAGTTGGAATGTTGGTCGACCCACATATCCTCATCAGCTATGCCATTCCCATCCTCTTACTCGTTCTGACCATCCTCTTGGGGCAAGCCATCTTCGGAACAATAGGCTTCCTGCTCGGCGGTCAATCGCTGAAGAATGCAATGCGTTGTGGTTTCTCCATGGCACAAATTGGTGAGTTTGCCTTTATCATTGCCTCTTTAGGACTATCCCTGCGTGTTATCAGTGACCACCTCTACCCAGTAGTTGTTGCTGTATCGGTTATTACCACCTTCCTCACGCCTTATATGATACGTGCAGCCGAACCAAGTTATAACTTCATCATAAAACACCTGCCGAAGAAGTGGGTACGTCGTATCAATCACATCCAAACGGAAACTCCTGATGAGAATACAACTGGGCATAATCAATGGCATGAACTCATCAAGAAGATGCTGACGGACACGGTTATCTATGGTATTCTCTCGGCTGCCGTTATAGCCATTATGTTCTCTCTTGTATTACCAATCTGTAGGAAGTTCTCTGTTGAATGGACAGGCACGCATTGGGCTGGTAATGCTGTTTGCGGATTATTAACCATTGCTTTCATCTCTCCTTTCTTGCGTTCCATAGTGATGAAGCAGAACCATTCTGAAGCCTTCAAAGCACTATGGATGGATAGGCGAATCAACCGATTGCCACTCATTGCAACCATTCTTGCACGTGTCGTCATTGCTATCAGTTTCATCTTCTACGTCTGCAACTATCTCACACGATTCCAGCATGCGTTTATTATTGCCATCGCTATCGGTGCGCTCATCCTCATGTTGCTATCAAGGCGACTGAAGGAAAGGAGTATCAAATTAGAACGTCTCTTCATACAGAATCTACGAAGTAGGGACATAGAAGCACAGGTAAAGGGCAAGAAGAAGCCGCTCTTTGCCGACCATCTCATTGATCGTGATATTCATATCAGTAACTTCAACCTACCAGAAAACTCGCTATGGGCTGGTAAGACATTACGAAGTTTGCGCCTCCGCAATCGCTTTGGCGTGCATATCAGTAGTATTCTTCGTGGCTCGCTACGCCTCAACATCCCTAATGGCGAAACGATCCTCTTCCCTGGTGACACGCTTCAAGCCATTGGAAATGATGAACAGTTAACGGCACTATCAAGAGCCATCAAGTCTGAACAGCAGCCCGAAGACACCGAGATAGAGAAGCGAGAAATGAAGCTTCGCCGTGTCACCTTATCCGAATCTAGCCCTTTCATTGGCAAAACCCTCAAAGAGAGTGGCATTCGAGACAAGTATAACTGCATGGTTGTTGGTGTCGATGAAGGGCAAGATAACCTAACCCTCATCACTCCTTCCCGCTGTTTACAGGCTGATGATGTACTATGGATTGTTGGCGAAGAGAGCAATTTGGCGAAGATTCTCACGTTGAATTGAGAACCTCTCCAAGTCTTATGGATCCATACGTACTAATTTTTTTGTCATTTGATTGGTACTGAGACGACTGCAAAGCATACAAACAACAAGACGCCTTTCTCCATTTGAGAAAGGCGTCTTGCTAAAAGGAAGTGAGCATTGCTATGATAACAACCAGGGGTATAGTCGCTTATTCATGATAGCTACCTAGTTTTGAAAGATAAAACTTCTTAAAGTCGCTCCATTTATAGTAATAAGGTGCAGAAGTCTTCGGCAATGGTAGCGTAGCTTCCTCTTCATTGAGTAAAACCTTCACAAGCGTTTCTGCCTTAGGCTTCCTCGGATTTTTATAGAATACGAATTGAATGTTAGCAGCCATAGGTACAATGCGTGTAGAACTCCAACCTTTCAGGTCAAGACTATCTATATCCGATACTCTGATGTCACTATTATTCAGATTAAGCAGACAGGTCAACGGCATCACCATCGTATCATGTCCGAAACGAAGTGTCGCACCGGGATGAGGAAGTGCCAAACAAGAATCGGCATCAGTGATAATCTTACGCAAGAGATTGCGCTGTGAAAAAGGTTGATTACCTCCGCTCTGTGGTGCACTAGCATATCGCAAATACCACCAAGCATTACTACGTTCCCAAAGACGGTATAATTCTTCTGGGGTAAAGAGATTGTACAATGAAAGCGAATGGCGTATTTCCGAGTTCTGAACAATACTAGCCAAACTGAAAAGATCAAATGAGAGTTGCCCCGCATCCACCTTCTTTGTCACATATTCCTTATCCTTAAAGAGGCGAGCCATCAAAGGTTTTGTGTCAATATTGCGTTTGCCCCACTCATCAATCGTATTCTTTACAGCACTACTATCCCTTTGGTGAGACAATTTTTTGTCTGATTGATTCATAAAATACATATCATGTGCACTCGCATCATGCCTAATGCGCAAGCGAGGATTATGTCGAATCAGCTCTTGCAGTTCGTTTTCCATGGACAGAATACAGCGGATAACATCCGTAGACTTAGCATCTATCCACACCGAATCACGGAAAACAGATGGGAAACGTTCGTACATTCTTCTCGCAATCTGCTGATGTTGCTGTGCTCCCAGAGGTGTCAATTCACCCCACCGCTTATAGGATTCAGCATACATGAGGCGTAGTTTCTTCAAGACATCTTCCCCCTCATTCGTCAAAACCCCAGCAGAATCAGCCCGCTCAAGCACTTCAATCGGTCGAAGATATTGCTGCGCATGAATGAGATAGCGCGATCCATGTCGACCATAATGCGAGAGATACACAGGAAAATAGCCTGACGGAGCAGGTGTCAGCTTACCAGAAGGAGTCGGATAAGCTAGGTAATTGTTGGCAGAAAGTTCTGGATGAGCACTAATCTGCTGTTTGAACGATTGTGCTGTGACGTGTAGAGATGCCGAAAATGCCAGCACACCAAGCCAAAAAAGATGTTTTTTCATATCGTTTTGATTTGTTCTAATAGCAATACAAAGGTAAGCATTTTCCATAAAGGCACATAAGAATAAACTAAATAATAGCTTCTTTCACTGAAATACGATAGTTGTTTTTCTATAGCATATACAATGAACAGAAGCAGAAGACACCCACTTGTTTTGTAAAAGAATATAGCCAATTTGATAGGTTATTACTGCGAAATTCTGGAAAGCCTACTTACTTTGCTCGAAATATTCGATTTTTGAGAGCAATAAGTCTTGTTCTTCTAACAAACTAATAACCAAGCTGTTACAAATAATGCTATCCTATTATGAGAAGAAAGCAGATAGATTTTAATGAAATTGGAGCATATTTTAGCCCAAAACGATGGTTATTTCCGTAAAAAACGATAGTACTTTTTAGCAAAAACGATACTACTTTTCACCAAAAACGATAGTACTTTTTCATAAAAAAGTACTATTGTTCTGAGTTTATGGGTATTTAGTGACTCCAAAAACCAATATTCGTTTCTAGAAAGAGCTAATTAGGAAATTTAGAATGTAAAATATCTTCTTAATTAATTCGTCTATACGAATCATCTAAAAAGATAATAGGAAAGATTCGGAAACAGCCGAAAAAACTATCTAATCGAAGCACTTTTCCCACTCACGGAAGCGGAGACCCCCCTCATCACCGAACTTTGATAGGCTCTTTTCCGCCTGTTCAATCGTCTTCTCTCGATCAAGGTGCGTCTTAGAAAAGAACTTATCGGCATAACAAATCACCTTTTCTTCCATCGTTTCGGGTAGGAAATCTTGCTGCGGAAGAGGGAGGTTTTGCGCTATAATCTGCGCTTTTGTAATCCCAGCACCCGTATGTCGTTCGCAAACACGAGCATGACGTGGGAAGCCTTCCGACCTTAATAACTCTGCTCCGATACGCCCGTGACAGATGTAAGGTTCGGTTCCGAAACACTGAATGCCAGCCGCATCGCACTTGAAAATACCGATATCATGCAGCATAGCAGCCTCCTCTAAGAACGCACAATCGAGCTTTAATTCTGGATGGTGAGCCGCTATTGCTAATGCCTTATCAGCCACACTGCGACCATGAACTAGGAGGATGTGACGAAGCTCATTGTCGGTTGGGTAAAACTTATTGATGATTGAAAGATAATCCATAATCATAAACGAAAAAGTCACGGTCTTACTCAATAGCAATAGACCGTGACTTAATATTTCTTTAATGCGTTTTACTTATTCAGCATGCTCACGCTCAATGTAAGCAATAACATCGCCCTTGTTCACCTTAGCACCTTGCTTAGCGTTGATCTCAACCAACTTACCACCGAGTGCAGCTGGAACAGTGACGAACTCGCCCCAAGGAGCCTGGATATAGCAGAAAGCATCGCCCTCTTTATACTCCTTACCAATGAATGGTTCTACAGCTGGAGCAGCCTCGCCATCGCCCTGGAACTCCCAGAACAACTGACCTTTGACAGGAGCAACAAGTGCATCTGCCTTTGCATGCTTAAAGGCTGCAGCCTCTTCTGGGCTAACCTTTGCGCCGAGCTTAGCATCCTTAGCAGCTTGAAGATCAGCCAAGAAGTTCTTCTTAGCCTGTCCACTCTTGTAGTTGCGATACTGCTCTGGGTGCATAGCCAATTCGAAGAGTTCCTCCTCATCCTGACCATAATCCCAACCATTCTCGTCCATTTCCTTGCGGAAATCCTCAAGATTATTCTTCAACAATGTATGTGGGTCTGCATCTGTGAACTCAAGTCCCTTCTGCTTAGCTAGGTCTTTCAACTCTTGACAAATCTCACCTGGTACACGACCGCTCTTTCCGAGGATCATACCCCACATAGAATCGTCCATCATAACGAAGCGACCCTTACCCTGCTCAAGAGTGAGGAGGTTCATCAATGCGATGTTCTTTGTATATTGTGAGAATGGAGTTACCAATGGAGGATATCCTACACGAGGCCAAACATAAGCAACCTCATCGAACAACTTGATAAGCATGTCGTCAACAGAGAGTTCTTCCTCGCCCTTCTTCTTACGAAGGTTATTAATAGTAGAGCGAATACCACCGAGATCTGCCATCATTGAACCCATCATACCACCAGGTAAACCACAACTGAGGAGTAAAGAGCTCATAATCTTATTCTGTGGATTAATGAAGTACCCCAACCACTCATCAATAAACTCCTGAGTCATGGCACGCGCCTTCATGTAAGCATCCATATTAATCTCTGGAACATCAAAGCCTGCATTCTTCAACATACTTTGTACAGAGATAACATCTGGGTGAACTTTACCCCATGACAATGGCTCTATAGCAACATCGAGGATATCAATACCATTCTTTGCAACCTCCAACATAGATGCCATTGAGAGACCAGGACCTGAGTGACCATGATACTCTAGTAAGACATCTGGGTGCTTCTCCTTAATACGGCGAGTAAGTTCTCCTAAGAAAGCAGGCTGACCAATACCAGCCATATCCTTCAAGCATAGTTCCTCTGCACCAGCTGCAATTTCTTCATCAGCTAATTTGCAGTAGTACTCGATAGTATGAACAGGAGAGGTGGTGATACAGAGTGTTCCCTGTGGGAGTCATACCAGCTTCCTTTGCCCATTTCAATGCTGGAGCAATGTTACGAATATCATTTAAACCATCGAAAAGACGAGTAATATCTACACCCTGAGCATGCTTACACGATACATCATCGCACGAACATCATCAGGAACAGGATACATACGTAAAGCATTCAAACCACGATCAAGCATGTGTGTCTTGATACCAGCTTCATGCAGAATCTTCGTATAGGCACGTACCGACTCGTTTGGATTCTCACCAGCCAGTAAATTTACTTGTTCAAAAGCACCACCGTTGGTTTCTACACGTGCGAAACAACCCATCTCAATGAAGACAGGTGCGATGCGCACTAACTGATCTTTACGTGGCTGGAACTTACCAGAGCTCTGCCACATGTCTCGATAAATGAGACTGAACTGTATTTTCTTTCCCATATCTTATTTTATTGCTATCTAAATGAAGGTGATTGCAAACTGCAATCTCGACTTGCAAAATTAGATAAAAAATTCCAAAAATCAACTGACAGACAATATTTTTTGCAATAATTGACTATCTTTGCAGCATAAAAACAACGTACATGAAGAATTTCTTTTTCCCTCTTTTAAGCCTTTCTTTGTTGCTACTTACGGCATGTTATAACCAAAGTTCAACAGGTGATCATGGGGCTATAGACATTGAAACTAGCCTGAAAGGTGATAGTACTCGGTATGGATTGGCATGTGATGGATGCTCTGATTCGGTTATCGTATTCCTACCTGATGAGGGTGGAGACCCTATAAAGTTTGATATTGTCACGGCTAAGCGAAATAATATGGTATATGGGGATATCCAGATAGGAGACAAACTGGCGATTCTCCCTAATCCGATTGATCCATACGAGGCTGCAATGGTTATCGATCTAGAACAGATGAAGGGAACTTGGACTTTTCAGGTTCTTCCTAAGTTGAAACCAAATCCGACAAAGACAGAAGACGAAATTCTTGCAGGGATGAGTGATTCTTTGAAGAAAGCACTATTCATTCCTCGAGAATATGGATTCACACTCAAGAGTTATAATCAAGCCTCCCCCGTGGGATATATCATGAAGTCCAACTCTTTGGAAGATGAGAGTCCTGTAGAATACCCAAAAGTAACGGTTTATACAAGTTGGCATATTTTTAATGGTAAACTGTATATCTATAAAGATACATTGGATGAGCAAGGACATCGAATACCACAAGACTCTGTTGGCTTTGATTCTGGCTCTATGCGTTATTTATCAGCTGATTCTATGGCGGCTCTCTTTGGTAAGAAAGTCATGCAATATCACCGAAAGAAGAGTGCTTTAGAGGCTAACAAAGAGGCACAAGAGGCTGAAGCGAAGGTGGCAAAGCAAGATACGATTAAGAAATAAGTAGGTATATTTATTTCAGTGAGACTCTCCAAAGCTTCAAAATAATATGTTTAGGCTTGTTCAGAGAACCTATACACATAGAAGGTAGGACACTTCCTAATTGACGATATTTGTAGAATACCTATCAAGGGATAATAAAAAAGTAGGGGATTCATTGTATATGAATCCCCTACTCTGTATTACTTTCCTATAAGAAACTTCTCTTCTGAGAAGAAAATGTGGACCTGGTGGGAGTCGAACCCACGTCCGCACAAGGAAACCATACGCTTTCTACACGTTTATTCCAGCCTTCGGTTTTCGTATGTTGGCAAGACCTGGACCACCAACCAACATCTTATCCTCTAAATCTTCATCAGTGCATCGAGGCATACACTGACTATTTCCGATTGAATCTGCATCGCTTACTCTCTAGATTCGGAACAACATCCTCGGAGCGATGTCTCGTCCAACTATCTAATAGTCGGATAAAGCCAGTAACCTACTGTACTTCGGTTAGGCAGCGAGAGCGTAATTGTTTTCGCCAATTAATTGTTTGATAGCTGATATTAAGGAGCAAACTAACGACGCTCCGCGTGCTTACGTACCATTCCGTCTTGCCGTCAAATCCAAACAAGCCCATATGATAGTCGTGCAAAGGTAATGATAGTTTATGATAGTACCAAACTTTTTGTTATCCTTTTATCATTACTGCTTAACAAGTAGGGATATATGATTCGTTAGTCGGCAATAGCTGTCGCTTTAATGATACTAACCATATATCCCTTCTTTGGATGCATTCTGTATGTTTCTTACTTATGCTTCCTTATCGTATTCGAGATGGAAGTTGATAATGGTCTCAATACCCTTCAACCAAAGGTCGACAGGCATATTCTCGTTTGGAGAGTGAATAGCATTTGACTCCAAACCGAAGCCCATCAGGACGCTCTTAGCACCGAGTAACTTCTCGAATGTTGAGATAATAGGAATAGAACCACCAATACGAACAGGCAATGGACGCTTTCCGAATACCGCCTCAAAGCCCCGTTCTGCTGCCTTATAAGCTGGGAAATCAATAGGACAAACGTACCCATAGCCACCATGATGCTTCTCAACCTTCACCGTAACAGTATCAGGAGCAACGCGATTGAAGTAATCTACCACTAATTGGCTAATCTTATTATGGTCTTGATGAGGTACTAAACGAGAAGAAATCTTTGCGTATGCCTTTGAAGGAATAACCGTCTTGGCACCATCGCCAGTATATCCACCCCAAATTCCACATACATCGAACGATGGACGATAGCCTGTGCGCTCAATCGTACTATAGCCTTCTTCACCGAATAGAGCCTTTACTCCGATAGATTTCTTATACTCTTCTTCGTTGAAAGGAATGGATGCAACGAGTTTACGCTCCTCTTCCGAAGCTTCCTCAACATCGTCATAGAAGCCTGGAATACGTATTTTACCATCAGGACCGGTAACGTCAGCTATCAACTTACATAATACATTGATTGGATTAGCCACAGCACCTCCGAAAGTACCAGAATGTAGATCATGATCAGGACCAGTAACCTCTATCTGCCAATAGGACAAGCCACGCAAACCAGTGGTAATAGATGGTACATCAGGACTGATAATACCTGTATCAGAAACAAGAATCACGTCACAAGCCAGCAAATCCTTATGCTCTTCGATGAAAGGAGTAAGACTTCCTGAGCCGATTTCCTCCTCACCTTCGAAGATAAACTTCATATTATGCTTCAGTAAGTCATGCTTGTTCAGATACTCAAAGCCTTTGCTTGCATGAACGATTGCCCTTTATCATCATCAGCACCACGTGCCCAAATGTGTCCATCTTTGATTACTGGCTCGAAAGGCTCCGTCTTCCAAAGCTCGAAAGGTTCGGCAGGCATTACATCATAATGTCCATAAACTAATACAGTTTTAGCCTTTGGATCAACCATTCTCTCTGCATATACCATAGGATTGCCTTTCGATGGCATTACCTCTGCCTTGTCAACTCCTGCTTGTAACAAAAGTTCTTTCCAACGTTCTGCACAGCGCACCATATCTTCCTTATGAGCTGTTTGTGCACTCACGCTCGGTATGCGTATCAGACTGAACAACTCCTCGAGCATTCTGTCTTTGTTCTCTTCTACATATTTCTTAATCATAGTTATTGATATTTTATGGTGTTATATCTTTCCATTCTTCTCTCACCGTTTTTTAGCATAAAGCAATCCCATCTAGTTCTACATTATCGCGGAAAGGAGTGTGAGAGCGAGTGCTCCATTCTTTTAAAGTATATACAATAGGATGAATCATTGCATTGATTTTCCAGCCAAGTTCCCAGAATGGATAAGTGAATTGATCATGGTCTGTTACCTCTATTTTATCCTTGTCTAATAGAATAAGAATATCCCAATCGGAATCTTCATGAGCATCACCACGTGCCTGAGAACCGAAGAGTATTATCTTTCCATTCTCTGGTTTTAACTTCATTGCAACGTTGCGAATAGAGCTAAATACGTCTGTATGTTTCATCCTCGTAGTCATTTGTTCGCAAATTTAAGCATGATTTATGACTTTTGCAAGTTTTTCTTTTGGTTTTATACGTGCTTATTTGCTTACTTGCAATTAAAGTTGAGATAGAAATTAGGTTAGTATAGAAGCAAATGTCTATCAAGGATAACTATCTGTTATGAACAATTTTCTTCTTTACCATATATAATATAAAGGTGTAAATAGTGTGCTTTTTTTATAAATTTGATACTACAAATAATCAGTTTGATATATATCAAATTATTATTTCGTATAATCGAATTATGAATTTGATACCTTTCAAACGGTTAGTTCGTATAGTAAAAATAATTAGTTTGATACTATTCATACACTAAATTTGTTAGTAATTCTTATCTATAAAGCATATACTTTTTGGATAAAAACACAGTACGTTTAGATATAACGAGGGCATAAAAAAAGTGAAACCCTTATGGATTCCACTCGTAAGCATCAACGAATTCATCGAATTTCAGCTCTAAATTCGGACAAATAGCTTTGAAAACTTCTGCAATTTCAGCTTGTAAACTTTCTGAAATCAATTCATCTCCTTTCCTAGCTTTATAATAGTGATACCTTGTTGTAAAGCAATATTGTACCTCCTGTCGCATTAGTTTCAGCTTGCCAGCAGGGACTTCATCGTAAAAATGGCGCATTCCTTTGGCAAAACGTTTCAGCTTTGCTTCTGCAAACCACCGACAAGGCTTCGTTTCTGTACGAGTTTCTATATAGTACGGGGCTACTATTTCTATAAAATCACTATCGTTTTCTCTATGTTCTATCTTCATTGCCAACGCCCGTAGGCATTGTTTTGCCAGTTTGCACTGCTCGTTTGTGGCTATACAATATGTGTAATTGTATGGTACATCTTCTTTTTTTATTTCCATAATATATTGGTTTGTCATGAAATAAGTGTACTAATTAAATGGTATGCGGCTTTATTTTTGAATGAGTCTATTGCTCTTTGTCAATCTCTCTTAATACTTTCACAGCCTGCTCAACACTCTTCACATCGCTAACCACCATAGATCGCTTGCCATTCTTCTCTTTCAAGTTACATTGGCGGGCGTGATAACCGATATAGTTGAGCACCTTACCGAAGGCAGTACTTTGATAGTATATGCTGTTGGTACTGGAGACAAATTGCATCTGCATGCGCTCTTGCTTTAGAATAATCTTCTCACAACCCAATCGCTTGCCTATGCGTCGTAGCGCAACAACCTGCATCAGTTCCTCACCTTGACGTGGAACAGAACCGAAACGGTCTATCAGACGTTGGCGAAAAGCCTCTAAGTCCTCATCTTTCTCAATGTTATCTAATTCGCGATAAAGCAACATTCGCTCCGAACTACCAGGTACATAGTTATCTGGGAAGTACATCTCTAAGTCGCTTTCAACGGCGCAATCATCTATAAAGTCATCTCCCGTAATCTGCTTTCCTTCGTTCATTTCCTCCGCATAAAGGTCTTGGAACTCGTCATTCTTTAGTTCGGTGACAGCCTGACTAAGTATCTTTTGATAGGTTTCATAGCCCAAATCCTCCATAAAGCCACTCTGTTCCGAACCCAAAAGATTACCCGCACCACGAATATCAAGGTCCTGCATAGCCAGATTAAAACCGCTTCCTAAGTCGGAGAAAGTCTCCAAAGCCTCCAAACGACGGCGTGCTTCAGAGTTAAGCGCAGCCAATGGTGGAGCAAGAAGATAGCAGAAAGCCTTTTTGTTAGAGCGTCCCACACGACCACGCATCTGATGCAAGTCAGACAATCCGAACCGATGAGCCTCATTAATGATTATAGTGTTCGCATTAGAAATATCAATTCCATTCTCCACGATAGTGGTCGAGAGCAACACATCATAGTCATAGTTCATGAATCCCATGATGATTTTTTCTAGTTCCTCAGGCTTCATCTGCCCATGTCCTATTGCCACACGGCAGTCTGGGACATACTTCTTAATAAGATTGGCTATCTCTGGAAGATTACCAACGCGGTCATTCACGAAGTAGACCTGACCATTGCGACTCATCTCGAAGTTAATCGCATCGGCAATTACCTCATGTGAGAACGAGGCAATCTCGGTCTGAATTGGATATCTATTGGGGGGGGTGGTGTGCGCATGATACTCATGTCACGTGCGCCCATCAAAGAGAACTGCAACGTTCGTGGAATAGGTGTTGCCGACATCGTGAGCGTATCTACATTCGTCTTCAACTGGCGTAACTTCTCCTTTGTAGTCACCCCGAACTTCTGTTCCTCATCAATGATAAGCAATCCTAAGTCATGCCACTTTACAGTCTTACCTATCAGTTTATGCGTACCCACAAGGATGTTTATCTTCCCTTCGGCAAGGTCTTCTATCACCTGCTTCGTTTGCTTGCACTACGGGCACGGGATAGGTAATCCACCCGAACAGGCATATTCTTCAGTCGCTTCTTGAATGTTTGATAATGCTGAAATGCCAATACTGTGGTAGGTACTAATACCGCCACTTGCTTGTTATCTACGGCAGCTTTGAAGGCTGCACGTATAGCTACTTCGGTCTTACCAAAGCCCACATCGCCACAAACCAGTCGATCCATAGGGCGCGCACTCTCCATATCCTGCTTCAGTTCCTGCGTTGCCTTTAGCTGGTCGGGCGTATCTTCATATAAGAACGAAGCCTCCAATTCATGTTGCATAAACGAGTCGGGCGAGAAAGCGAAACCCTTTTCTCTGCGGCGTTTAGCATATAGTTTGATAAGGTCACGAGCAAGATCTTTGATTCTTTTCTTCGCTCTCTCTTTCAGTCTGTCCCATGCTCCAGAGCCCAAGACAGATAGCAATGGAGGTTCACCAGAATTGCCTCTGCGATACTTACTAATCTTATAAAGGGAGTGGATGGACACATCCACAATGTCATTATGCTGATAAACGAGTCGGATCACTTCCTGATATGAATCGCCTGTAGGCACTCGGACGAGTCCAGCAAACTTACCGATACCAAAGTCAACATGCACAAGAAAGTCGCCAGGTTCCATCTCTTGCAGTTCTTTCATCGTCAGTGCCATCTTGCCCTGACGTGCTTTATCTGACTTGAGGTTATACTTATGGAATCTATCGAATATCTGATGATCTGTGAAGAAACATACTTTTAAGGTATTATCAACGAATCCCTCGTGTATTGTTCGGTTAACAGGAGTGAATGGCAAAGCCCTAACTTTGGTTTCACCTTGGCTATTGGTCGTAGCTTCAACGACTGACAGATTCTCCGAATCGGGTGCCATATCTGGGTTAGATAACGATTCGAATATATCTTTCAGGCGTATTGTTTGCTTCTCACTATCCGCAAAGATGTATAGCTTGTAACCCTGTAGAAGATAGTCACGGAGCGTCTTCGACAGTAGATCGAAGTTCTTATGAAATAGCGGTTGAGCGGTCGTGTTGAATTGAATCGTTACGTGCTGACCATCCGCTTTCTTAGCAGTCTCACTGATAGAATGGGTCACACCGAACTCTATACGACGATAGTTTAGAGCCTCATTCATAAAGTGCGATGCCGTGATGAGTTGCCCTTCTTTACGGAACGCCTGCTCCAGTTCGTGCTGTTCTACCTCTGTTTTTCCCTCCCTTTGTGCCGTTAACGCCTGGGTAGTGAAGCCCTCTTTATAAATGTTTTCGATAGCATCACGCACATAAAGGAAGTCTTTGAACGCAAGGAAACTATCAGCTGGCAAGAAGTGAAGGAACGGCACTTTCTCTTCTAACAGAGTAGCCAGTTCGGGTACAACCTCTATGTGTACTAACTTCTTACTTGATAACTGGCTCTCTACTTCGAAAGTGCGAATCGTCTCTATGTCATCGCCAAAGAAGTCGATACGATAGGGCAGTTCACCAGAGTAGGAATAAACATCAATGATACTACCACGTACAGCGAATTGTCCAGGCTCATACACATAATCGGTTTCCGTGAACCCAAATGAGCGCAAGGTCTTCTCTACCTCAACGATATCAATGTGCTGATTGACGGAAAGGGAGAGACGCCGTTCATCTAACTGCCGCTTTGAGACAACCAGTTCCGATAGTGCCGAGGGGTCGGTGACAATGTAAATTGGATGCCTGTTAGATGTCCCTTTCTCCGTAGCCAATGCCGATAAGCGTGTGAGCACCTCTGTTCGCAGGATTTCATTTCCTGCATCTCTCTGCCCGTATTTGACTGCACGACGATAGGAAGAGGGGAAGAAGAGCACTTCTGCCGTGCTATCTTTGCTATCTTCAGGCATGACAATTGTCTTCAAATCATTATAGAAATAGCCAGCTTCTTCGCTGTCATTAAGTACGATGACGACCGTTTTCTGCCATCGTTCGGCTATAGCTGCAAAGAGCATTGGAGCAGCTGATGCCACTAGTCCTTGCAAGAAGATGGCTCTCACTTGTTGGTCTTCTTGCACCTTCATTATCGCTCCCGCCTGTGGCAAGGTAGCATATATTTTTTGTATGTCTTGTATCTTCATCGCTTGTGCGTTGTGCCTGCAAAGTTACAAAAAAGTACAGATAGTAAGGCTTGAAATGCGTATGGATTGAGCAAAGGGCAGCTCTTCTCGATTTAAAGAGGGCGTTTCTTGATGGTGAGAAGAGCCTTTCATTGAAGTGAGAAAACGCCCTTCTCGATGTGAGAAGGGCGTCTTGCCGTTGGGAGATTAATGATGAATATTATCCACAACTTGCAATAGGTCACGACCCCGTACATGCTTATTTGCAAATAGACGAATGATATTCTGGAAAGGAGCTGGCATCTGTGCAAAGTCGCTATTATCACAGTCAAAGACTGTACGCCTATTTACATTAAGCCATACACATACATCTCCTTGACCATAATGTTCAACGTCTTCGTCATGATCTATATATTCCTCTGGATGCTGATGAATGAAAGCAACAATACTATCATTCGCCTCCTGGGATAACTTAAAACTAACTTCATTCTTAGAATCAAACCCACCCCCGTCTACACTCATCATCCGTGTCCGTGTGTTATATTCGAATTCATAGTTTGGAAGAGACCTTCCATAACACGATAAATGACCATTGAGAACATAGTTTCGTTCCTTCATTAGATACGACTTACGCAGGTTTAGGACTTCCTTCTGATGCCGCTTATATAATAAGGAGTCAGTAACAAAAAAGGCTATAAGCCTTCATACCTCGACCTTCATCAAGCTTATTATCCGACCATGCAATCAGTACTCCCCATTGATCATAGAACTTCCATTGTGCTGAATCAGGGATTATCGGTGATTCTCTGAGGAGTTCTGTATACCTCACCTTATTTACTATTCCTCCCCTATCGCATACGAAGAAAGAGCCAACAGAGGCATAACCATTTGTGATAATATGGTTCTTATCCTCATACCACACAGTTTTTGGAGCTTCAATAGTGAACACAAACAAACCAACAACACCACAGACGAGAACGATAACACTCATAAGGATGATGACCAACACACCCAATATCTCATTATAGTTAAAGCTCTTTCGAATTACTTTCCCCTATAGGATAAAGCCATATAGGAAGCGTGCCAAGCATGCCATAGTATAATAAAGTATCAAATAAGGGTTCCATCCGCAAATCTGCTGGTAGACATATATGTAATGCCCACCAACAGAAACTTAGTAGGATGTGAACCCAGAAGATGGAATATACAATCCGCTTAGTTGTCATAACAATCAACGTGTATTACCAACAAAGAGTGTATTTGCTTTATTCGTGCGTGATAAATCGTTGCTCGGCTAACTGCTCGTATTTCGTACCCTTACGACCATAGTTAGCGTATGGATAGATACTGATACCCCCACGAGGAGTGAAGATTCCTGTCACCTCAATATACTTAGGATCCATGAGTTTAATGAGGTCCTTCATGATAGTATTCACACAGTCTTCATGGAAGTCACCATGATTACGGAAGCTAAAAAGATAGAGTTTAAGACTCTTACTCTCAACCATTCGCTCGTCAGGGACGTATGAGATACGTATCTCTGCAAAGTCGGGTTGTCCCGTAATAGGGCACAGACTCGTGAACTCAGGACAGTTGAAACGCACCCAATAGTCATTCTCTGGATGCTTGTTCATAAACGTCTCCAACACCTCTGGCGCATAATCCATTCTGTATTGGGTTGCAGAACCTAACGACTGCAAGCCCTCTTCGTTTCTTTCCATAATCGTTTATATTGTTTTACTTGCAAAGGTAATACATTGTTGGTAAATTGCAAACACCATTCTCATATATTACCATCCTAACCAACATCTTATAGGCTTTGAGGTTCACTCCCACCCGTTCCATTATTATTTACTCCACGTCTGCGAATCATTTCTCACGTGCTCTGCATCTTTTACAAACGTATAAAAAGTTTGTCTCATCGTGATGAGACATAAGTTTCATCATGAAGAGACACTCGTTTCATCATGATGAGACACAAGTTTCATCGTGATGAGACAAATAAAAGATACGGAAGATAAAGACGTAAAACACATGAGAAAAGAAGAAGATACAAGGAAGAAACTGAGTGAAACTGTATTAGACAAGGAGCGAAAACGCACAACTAATAGGGACCGATATAGAACAATCCGAATAGCAAGCGGGGGTCTGGTTTGTTGTGCAACCTTACTCATAGTAAGCTCACTCGCATAAAGTTGCTCTGCATTAGATTAGATATTTACGAATGTTTGTCTTCTTACTTTGCCTCACAATGCTATCCCTGCTTTGAGACAATATTAGGCACACTATCAGAACTTACAGAAGATTAGCCTCCATTAGATACTACTACTCAAGCCTTACTTACATCGAAAAAGGGATGTGCCAACCGATTGACACATCCCCTTTTAATTGTTTATTCCCTTATGCGCTACTGCAAAGAAAATATCTTCCAAATGCTGTAATTCACACCATTGTCATAGACATCTTCCCCTTCATGTTGCTTTAACTTCTTTACTACACGGATAGTGATTGGCAAAGCTATCACCTCGTAAAGCGTCTTTAAGACCACCTGCCAAAGCATTAGTTTTGGCAATTCAGGAGTTGGAACAACGCCACCCAACGCCAAAGGGAAGAAGATGAGAGAGTCAAGGCTCTCACCTGCAATGGTACTCAAGATGGCACGCCATGAGAAATGACGACCTCCATCACGTAGCTTCATCTTACTCATCACGTAAGCATTAGCGAATGAACCTACGATGAAAGCTACGAAAGAGGCTGCTGCCACACGTGGAGCAAGACCAAAGATAGCATGGAAACCAGCTTCGTTAGTCCAATAAGGAGCACCAGGAATCCAATCACATAAAGCCCCCATAGATACAAAGAAGAAGTTCATCGCAAAGCCCGTCCATATCAACAGACGTGCTTTTTGGAATCCCCACACCTCACATACACAGTCGTTAATGATGTAAGAGATGGGGAAGACGATGAGTCCACCCGTCAATGAGATACCTAACACAGAGATTTGCTTTGTCTCGAGGATGTTTGCCGCAATAAGGCAAACGCAGAAGAGGATGCTGAAAAGCATAAACAGCACACTCACTTGTTGTCTACTTTTTATCATTGTCTTGTTTTGTTAAAGGGGGTTGAGCAAGTACCCCTATACCAATTAAGTGGCTGCAAAGGTACGCTTTTTATCTGAACTACCATAATAAGCCCTAAAAAAAAGCTAAATACACGTGGAGATAATCATATTTTCATTACTTTTGTAACCAAAATATAAACCAAATGAAAGATATGAAGAAAATCATTTTAATGACCATGTTGGCTGCTACAACACTTGCTGCTAGTGCGCAAGATACAAAGCCATACGAGAGTAAGATGTCGCAGATTGAGACTGAATATAATAAGTTGAAAGCTGAATTTGAAGTCCTCAAACAGAAAGATCCATCTACATTTACTGATGCAGACAAGGCTAAGATTGGAGAAATCATGGCAAAGGCTGACTCACTAGATAGTGTTCAGTTGGCCACTATTCTAGAGATTGCTGAGAAGTTCAAGACTACTACTTTCCCTGCAAAATATATTGCGGAGGTGGCTGACGGACTAGAATATGCAGACTTGAAGAGGCTATGTGACCCATCAACGGGCTATTACAATGCGCCAGAGATGAAGAAAGCCAAAGATTTATATGAGATGTATAAGCTACGCGAACCAGGCTCTATGTATAAAGAGTTGGTAATGACCGACCTCAATGGTAAGCAGATGAAGCTAAGCGATTGGGCAGGTAAGGGTAAGTATGTGTTCGTCGACTTCTGGGCTAGCTGGTGTGCACCTTGCCGCAAGGAGATGCCAAACGTTGTGGAGGCTTATAAGAGATATAAGGACAAGGGGTTAGAGATTATTGGCGTTAGTTTCGATGACAACAAACTCAAATGGTCATCAGCTGTTGAGAAGCTCGGTATGACTTGGCCTCAGATGTCTGACCTTAAAGGCTGGCAGTCTGCTGCTGGTAAGGTTTATGGCATTCGTTCTATACCTTCAAATATACTGCTCGATAAGGACGGCAAAATCATTGCAATGGATCTAAGAGGTGAAGCTTTGCAGACGGAATTAGCAAAGTTATTGAAGTAATATATATAATGTGTGTCAGATAGCCGCGCTATTTGACACACATTATTTAATAACACAACACGACCATATAACCGATAAACACTATTGTAAGGACGATTCCTTCCCACCTTGCAATCTTATACTTCGTGAAGGAGAAAAGCCATACTAACAGCGTTGAGACTACCATCATTGAGAGGTCTAACATCGTTATACCTTGCAAGTGCATAGGAGTTATTACACCTGTAACGCCCAAGATAGCTAGAATATTAAACACATTCGAGCCTAAGACATTGCCAATAGCAATGCCACTATTGCCTTTGCGCGCAGAAACAACACTTGTTGCTAACTCTGGTAGGGAAGTTCCTCCAGCCACAATGGTTAGTCCGATGACTGCTTCCGACACACCGATATGCTCTGCCACCTTCGTTGCTCCTTCCACAAAAAGGTTACTGCCCCCTATCAAACAAGCTAATCCAACGATTATCCATACGATAGAGAGCCATGTTGCCATAGGTTTTTTATTATCATCAATGGAGTCTGTCTTAGCTGTGGTATCATCGTCTTTCGTCTTAGCACCCTTCAAGGTGACATACATAAAGACAAGGAATAGCACAAAGAGGATGCCTGCATCCAACCTACTAATATTACCATCAAGACACATTATTAGTAATATAACTGAGGCAAATAATGCAAAAGGTATATCCTTCCGGACGGTTGACTTCAAGATAGTCATAGGTGCTACCCATGCAGAGACACCTACTATCAACAGCGTATTAAAGATGTTCGAACCAACGATGTTACCTACAGCCAAGTCGGTAGTCCCTTTGAGTGCAGAAACAAGACTCACACAAAACTCAGGCATACTTGTGCCCATCGCAACTATTGTTAACCCTATCACAATCTGTGGCATCTTCATCTTCTCAGCCACAGCAACAGCCCCGTCAGTCAGTCGGTCGGCTCCCCATAAAACGAGTACAATACCCACGAGGATAAATAAAACATTTAGTATCATATACTTCTTACTCTTTTGGCGGGCAAAGATACAAATAAAATGCAATACGCCAAAATGTTAGTTCTGCATCAATTACGGGCTACTTACAATACAGTTATTTGATAAATAGCCCTCATTTCATCCATTATTTGCTTCCAAGTTGCCCATCTTCACAATATGAAAGAGACTAAGGTCTATGTGTAACGGAGCAATGCCTCGTTAGCCAAGAACAAAGGTAGCACAAATAAAAAAGACGCTCTTCTTGACATGAAGAGAGCCTTTCCTTACAACAAGGAAACGCCCTTCTCAATTAGAGAAAAGCGTCTCCTTATATTTCTCGTTAGGCACTTTCACTCCCAGAAGGGGATGAAGGAAGTGCTAGATATACTTTTTAGCCAGCAAGCCCACGTCGATTAAGGATCTTAATAATCTTACCCTTAATCTCGATAGCACCCTCTTTCTCCAAATCGGAAAGCACACGCAGAAGAGAGAACTTCTGTATTCCGAATGAATCAGCAATCTCTTGACGTGAGCGCTCAAGGTGTATCTCATTACTACCCTGCTCTCCTGCACGCTCTAAAAGTAGGTAGGCTACCTTCTCACGGACGGTAAAGAGACTAAGAATCTTCATCTTTTGCGTAAGGAAACATCTATATTAGAAAGGATACGAATGAAATTCATGCGGATAGCATCATCATTATCAATAAGTGACTTCAGGCTATCGGGCTTCATACGAAACAATTCCACACGCCCATCAGTCTCGACACTAACGGGTAGACTTCGGTCTTTAGAGAAGATAAATGCAGGTGCAACAAGATTGCCACTTCGCAGTCGGCTCACCTCTACTTGCTTACCCGACAGGGCTGCCATACGGCATATCAACACACCACTCACCACAATATCTACTGATCGACAAGGCATTCCTGCTAGCGCATAAACATCATGCGGAGGTAGAGAAACCAGCTGATGTGGAACGTTCCCCAGCGTTATTTCTATCTCAATATCACTCATCCCTGCAAAGAGCGGACAGGCACGAAGAGCTTTCATAACATTACTTTCCATGCCTGCAAAGATACAAAGAATACTTGTAATCCTATACTTTTAACGTGCTTTAACCCGATATGGTCACATTTGTTACTCCCTTCCTTCCGTTATTTTTAATACTTTTGCAAGCAAGAACAAGATAACAATTTAAAAATATGTCACAGGCACAATTCAAAACAAATATCCCTTTCGAGACATGGGATCTAGACTTACTTGTTGATTACGTATTGAAGTTTCATCATCGTAACACACGTAAATATGGTAATGAACTATTAGAGAGACTGAACCAATTAGCAGCTAATCACCCCGAATTAGATCGTGTTGTAGATCATTTCCGCAATAGTATTGCAGACTTAGACTTGCATTGCCAGAAAGAAGAGAACGTACTCTATCCTTTCATCCTAGAGCTTTTCAATGCAGCAGAATTGGGTCAGGAGCACGCTCCATTCCACTGTGGTTCCATCCAATTCCCTATCAATGCAATGATGGCTGACCATAGTGATGAGATTGAACGACACGATCGCATTGCAGAACTGACTAATAACTACACAGCCCCAGAAGGTGCAGAACCTGAATATGTAAAGGCTTTAGCAGACTTAAAACAGTTCCGCTATTATCTCTTGGAACATATCTATGTGGAAAACGAAGTGATATTCCCGAGAGCATTAGCTATAGAATAAGGTTTAAATGGAGAACTAGATTATGAAACTAAAACGTGTTTACTTGCCAGCAGAAGAAACCGACGGTTATCGAATACTCGTAGACCGATTGTGGCCAAGAGGCATTAGTAAAGAGAAAGCGAAGATTGACCTTTGGCTGAAAGAGATTGCTCCGAGCAACGAATTACGTAAGTGGTTCGGGCATGACCCAGAGCGTTTCAACGAGTTTACCGAGCGTTACAAAGCAGAGTTACAAGCATCTGGCGCATTGGAGGAGTTACGTCAAGCCATCCAAGAACATCCTAATGCAACACTACTTTATGCGGCACATGACGAGCAACATAACAATGCCGTCGTCCTGCAAGAACTACTCGAAACGAAATAACAGAATGGAGAGACTATGCCTGAAGCTATAATCAAGTTCATCGTTAGGTATAGTCTCTTTTGTTCCTTATTTCAATCTTTTATGATATAAAATCTCTCATTCTTTCGTTATTTCAATTATTCTTCTTACCTTTGCGCCCAGTTAAACGAAAATTAACTTGCAATAACAACAAATGAGAGCAATAAAGTATCTTAATACAACCCCATCTACATGCGCCTTATATAATAAAGGTGTGAGTGAGGCTGTATATACGCAAGATACTTTAACAAAGAAAATCGAGAAAAAGGCTGCAAATTATTTGGTAGTTCCAAATAATTGTATACTCTCTCTCTCTCTCTAGTAGAGCAGACGTAAATTACACATTTTTTTCTTCTCGCGTACGCGCGCGCGAAGCGTGCCGCAAACCCTGTAAACAAAGGACTTCTAGAAGTTTCCTTTGTTCTTTTTTTGTGTCCGTACCTAAACCGAAATATAGAAAAATTAAGCACGAAATAACAACTATTTTTAATCAATAAAAACAATGGATACATTAACTCTGTATCCTTTAAATTTAAAACAAAATGATAGCAACTGAAAGAAAGATTTATCAAAAGCCTCAATGCAGCATCATTTGCACGGAGACAGAAGCCCTGTTAGGCAATGCCAGTGGTAATGCTGGAAAGATTCAGTCAGGAACGGTAACGGGCGATGCAAAGCGTAACTTCTTTAACGAAGACGAAGACCAAGAAGGCTTTTCTTGGGACAATACAGAAAAGGACTAAAGATTATAAGAAAGGAAAACGAAAATGAATAAGTTTATGAAGAGAACAACTATCGGTTCAGTAATGCGAAGTATGTGTTATGGGTTCACTGCCTTATTGTTTGCTGCTAGCTGTGCGAATGACGACGTTGCACAAGAGAACAAGCAAAAGAAAGATAATATCCCTGCTGGTACAACCGTCTTTACAGGAACATCTCAGCCAGAAGCAACAACACGTACCGCAATTCTTAATCATACAAAGGGTTCGGATGCTTCTGTGAATTGGAGCAGCACAGACAAGATATGGGTAAAGGACGATGGAGGAAACTGGCAGCAGAGCGGAACAGTAACATTCCCCTTTGCAACTAATAAGGCGCAAGGAATGTTTGCCCTCTCTGGTACTTACACAGGTGCTACACACGACATCCTTTATACTAACAAGTCCGTTTCAGGAACGCAACCGCAAGTAGAGATAAAGGCTGACCAAACACAATCTGCGCCAAACAACTTTGATCATGCAGGCGTATCGGGAGACTGTGGAATTGCAACAGGTAACAAGGCTGGTAGTAATTATAAATTTACCCTTGACCACAAGGCTGCTTATCTATGTTTTATCCCTCGCTCAAGTAACCCATACGTAAATCGCAGTAAGCTGTTTCAGGTTGAGATTATGAGCGACGATGATATTGCCGGTACTTACAACATAGCTGCAGATGGTACATTAACCCTTGCTTCGGGTGGTTCAAAGACGATCACCGTAACCACAGGTTCTGGCTTTGATATAGATAACTCTGCTGATGATATGAGCAAGAATGCAACCTACGCAGTCGTTGCTCCAGGCACACATAAAGTCCGTATTCGCTATTGGCTTCGCAATACAACAGATAATCCTAATGGACCGATAGTGGGAACAGTTTCAAAAATCGTTACGCTAAATTGTACAGCTGGTTCAATCCATGATATAACTGCTAATCTTGACCCACATGATTACGATGGCGACCATTACTATATGTGGGATGCACAACAACAGTATTGGTATGGTTACGAATGGACAAAGCACTTGCCAGGAAACACAGGGCAGCCAACCATCAACGGCAACAGTTCTTCAAACTGTGCCCAGAGCAACAGCGATTCACGTTGGTTTAACGAGAGTTACCCAGGTTGGGGCATAAGCAACCCCGCAACCCACGCTTCATGTAAAGATCTTCCTAACGTCAACGAGATGACATGGTACGCTACCCAAGGTGATCCTCGTTGGGACGATTACGAGCTATGGACCACTATGGGTCATTTATATAACGGTGGTATGTGGTTTAAGAAGAAGTCACAGATAAGCGGTTACAACAGCAACACAGCCTACGACGGCATTGATTGGCGTACAAATGAAAAGCTTGACAGCTGGTCCGCATCTCAGACCCTTCCTTCCGTCGCTGACGCAGGAAACTATTTCTACCTGCCCGCTTTGGGTTCGCACTTCAATGGTAAGCTGAACAGCGTTGGCAGCGACGGCTACTATTGGTCGTCTAGTGCTTGTGTCAGTCCGTCGCACCCCAGCGACGCGTACCGCCTGTGGTTCTTCGGTAGTCACATCTATGTGATTGACAGCGGTCGCTCCTATGGGTTCAGGGCACAAAAGTTCTCAGATTTCGGGGAGGATTAATGCGAAAAAACATGACAAAAGAGGGCAAAAATAGACCCTTTGTAAGTGGCTGATAATCAAGGTCTTACAAACAGGGTACCAAAGTATGATACTTAGGGGGTCTAAGTATGATACTCAGGTACCCTAAGTATGATACTTAGGTACCCTCAGTCCCATACCGAGGGTGGCTCGAATAAGAAAATAATTTACACATTGTATTTGCTAACTTTAAAACATTGAGATTATGGCATTTTTTAAGAAAGTAAAAAAGAAGTTGACGGGGTTATGGTATCCGGAAGCGATTACTGTTGGAAACCTGTAACAACCGACCAAGTGGCTGACCGATTGGCATTGATTTCGACCGTAAGTCGCGGTGATACGTATGCAGTGCTGAAGGATTTAGGCGAAGTGATGGCATCCTTTATGGCTGAAAGTCGCACAGTGAAACTGGAAGGTGTGGGTACGTTTTACTACACCATCAATGCCGATAAGGGAATCGCGAAGCCTGAAGAAGTGACGGCAAAGCAAATAAAGAACGTCCGTGTTCGCTTTATTCCAGAGACTTCGCGCACACAGAGCAATAAGGTTGCCACCCGTTCGTTGGTTTCAGATAATATTTATTGGGAGGAGTGGAAAGAGAAAAAAAGCCTCACCCCCGCCCCCTCTCCGAATGGAGAGGGGAGTGAAGACCACACTGGACCACAGGCAGGGTAATGCCCCTCCCAAGAAAGCCTCCCCAAGCCCCTCCAAAGGAGGGGATGTCCCTAAGTCCGCTCATATATATTTGGCTATTTCAAACTGTATGCAATAAGGACATCCCCTCCTTTGGAGGGGCTTGGGGAGGCTTTCTTTAGTGTCGGCTTTTACCACGGGAGCTTTTTTAGATTGATTCAGGGTATCAATCGTTCTGTAATAAGACAATCGATTATATTAATTGTGAAATTAATGTCTTTCAAAACTAGTGTATTAATTTGGTTCTCTCGCTTCCGTGGCATAGCCTCACCCCAAGCTAACGGGGTGGGGCTTTTGTGTAAGACAGAAGAACATAGGATTTAGAGACAGAATGCCATAAAGACATATTTTTTCAATGACATAAGTTTTGGACACAGAGTAACATACGAACATAGGGGGGATAGTGGCATAGGGTTTAGACAGAAGGACAGAAGAACATATTATTTAATGACATAGGCTTTGAAGACATAGTAACATACGAACACAAGGGGGGTAGTAACATAGGGTTTAGATATGATGCTATAGATACATATTTTTTAATGACATATTTTGTTACTACAACAGTTTGGAGTTATGTTACTATGTCTTTAAAATATGTTTGTTCTGTCTTCAAAATATTATTCGGATAGAACGGAATAAGGGAAACAGCTCTCTTGGGGAGGCGCTTCCCTATAGTCCTCTCACAGCATCAGCCAACTGGCTCAATGCTTGGTGCAGTATGGAGCGAGGGGTTCCGATGTTTAAACGCATGAAACCTTTGCCTCCAAGACCGAACATCTCACCATCATTCAATGCCAGATGGGCCTTGTCAATGAAGAGGTCGAGGAGTTGCTCATGATTGAGACCTAGTTCGTTGCAGTCTAACCACATCAAAAAACTTGCTTGAGGGCGTAATGGATGTATGCCAGGAATGTACTCTTTGCAATATTCCTCCACGAATTTCACATTCTCTTCCACGTATGCTAACATCTGCTTACGCCACTCTTCCCCCTTACGGAAAGCAGCAATTGTGGCAATAGGAGCAAAAAGCGTAGGTTCGTCAAGTTCGTTTGCTTTTAGCCAACCAAAGAACTTCTCACGTAGTTCCGTATTAGGAACAATGGCGTAAGAACTAACGATTCCAGCCATGTTAAACGTCTTGGTTGGTGCGCCGAAAGTAATACTAATGTCTGCAGCATGCTGGGAAACACTAGCGAAGGGGACGTGTTGATTACCGAAAAGTGCCATGTCACTGTGTATCTCATCACTGATGACAAGGATGTGATGTTGATAACAGAAATCAGCCAAACGAACCAATGTGTCCTTCGACCAACATAGTCCCGCTGGGTTATGAGGATTGCATAGGATGAGCACACACGACACTTCTCATCACAAACCTGCTCAAGGTTTTCAAAGTCCATATCGTAGTATCCATCTTCACGACGAAGTAGTGGATTAAATACCACCTCCCTATGATTTCCCTCTGGAGTTAGGCGGAAAGGATGATAGACAGGAGGCTGAATAATCACCTTCTCATCAGGCTTTGTGAATACGTTTACGACAAGACCTATCCCCTTAACAATACCAGGAATGAAACTTAACCATTCTGATTTAACTTCCCAATGATGGTGTGTACGAATCCAATCGATGATAGTAGGACGATAATCAGATGGGTCAACAGTATAGCCAAAGATAGGATGATTCAATCGCTCTTTGAGTGCATCTACCACGAAATCGGGCGTGGCGAAATCCATATCAGCCACCCATAAAGGTAAGAGGTCATTACGTCCCCAACGTGGGAGGAGGGCTTCATGCTTTAAATCACCACTCCCCGAACGATCTATCAAAGTATCGAAATCATACGTCTTTATCATACATCCAATGCTTGTTTAATATCATCAAACAGATCATCAACGCTCTCCAATCCAATACTGAGGCGGATTGTCGTATCAAATATGTCCATAGCTGTGCGTTCCTCGGGTGTAAAAAGACCGAAATAGTACTTGAAGGGTGTATTGCAAGTGTGCGATTATCGAAGAGATTTGTGGCTCTATGAATGAGTTTTAGGTTGTTGAGGAACCTGAAACAAGCCTCTTTATTTTCTAAATCAATGGTTACCATTGCACCAGCAGTCTCTCCATATTGACGAACTGACAGCTCGTGATAAGGATTATCAGCCAGTCCAACATAATTTACTTTACGAATAGGTGTAGGTGTGCGCAGTCTCTTTGCTAATTCTAAGGCATTGCTTGACTGTATGCGGTAACGTGCCTCAAGCGTCTCCAAGCCCAATGTCTGCATGTAAGCAACCTGTGGTGTCATGTATGCACCGAGGTTAAATAGCATCTCATTCATCAATCGGTCGGTGATAGCTGGGTATGCTCCATAGTCAATGATAAGTCCACCCAATGATGTAGCCCCTCCACTGATATACTTCGTACTAGACACCACCTCTATATCAATTCCCAACTCCTTGCCAGAGAACTGAGTGAAAGGAATAATCGTAGTATCGGCAATAACAGGAATACCATGTCTATGTGCTATATCAGCCAAAGCCTTTACGTCGGCTACTTCCAACTGAGGGTTTGTCATAATCTCAAGGAACAAACAGCATGTATTCTCATCTATTTGAGCCTCTACAGATGCAACATCTGTAAGGTCACAAAGCTTTGCCTCTACTCCAAGTCGTTTGAGAGTTGATGTCAAAAGAGAGTAGGAATTACCAAAGAGATGGCGTGATGTAATTACATTTTTACCTTGTTCAACGATGGCAAACATTGTATTACTGATGGCAGCCATACCCGAGTTAAGAGCCGTTACACGCTCTGCACCTGTCAAAGCTTTGATTCGCAACTCCAGATTTGTTACTGTTGGATTCTCAACACGAGAGTAGTCTGGGGCATCAATACGTCCACAGAAAGCATCAGCCATTACTTGGGCATTGTCGAACTCGTAGGCAACTGCATTATATACAGGCATACTTAAAGCATCATAAGCATCCCGACGCTTGTAAGATAGGTGGATAGCCTGTGTTTGTTTCTTCATATTTCTTTCTTGTTTGAGTTGTGTATTTGAATAAGAAGGAGCTTGTCTCTTCATTATTTATATTCTATGATAACTTAGTACCATTGTATTGTCCTGGTGATACCACTACGCTTATCATACTTCAAGGCATCCGTTAGTGTTGATGCGTTACAACGGAAAGTAAAGTTGTAAGAGGTGTAAGGTGCCAATACAACTGACGCACTCATATTGAAGCAGTGAAGGTCGCGAGACAGACTAGCTGTTGTCATACTCATGGCGTGATTCTCGAAGTCATAGCCACTAGAGAAGTTGATGTTCCATCCGTCACTGATACGAATATTCCCTGAGACATTCAATGTCTGTGTGAACTTATAAGGGTAACGCATGGTCTTCGTATTGAACTTTCCACCTGTATTCTCACGCATTGTGATACCATAACCGATGGTTAATGACCATGGCATATTAAATCTCATGTAACCGTTCTCATCTGTTTCTGCGATGTTACCACGCTTCTTCTTGGCTGCATACTTACCTTTTTCGAGGTCGTCATCCATGTTCGATTCGATGTTGGTATCTGGTCCATCGCTTCCTTCTGAAACCTTGTCGTCGTCCTTATCATCCTTATGTCCGAACCACTTACGCAACTTCTCTGGGTTAAGAGTGAATGAGAAGTTCTGCGACATACCCAGGAATCGAGGTAAGCGACCATATCCCCATTCTGTGTGGTTACCAACGTATGGTTTGCCACTAGCGTCTAACTCGTATGCATAAGTAGCGAATTGGGCATTCATAGAGAATGTGTAATTCTTCCACCACTTCAATCGGAGACGTACACTTAGGTCACTCCAGCGATGGAAATTGGTTGCTGCATTGTAAGACATCGTCGCTCCCAACTCGTCAATGAGACTAATCTTCTTAAATCCAGTAGAGTCCTTGTCACTCTTGATCTTCATCTCCAGATTATTGCTAACATCCCATGAAATCATCTCCGTTTTGGTCTTTCCTGGTACGCTATAAGCTCCTCTTGGTAAGGAGAATACTCAACGAGTTTCACGTTACCGCTCGCATCCGTGTACTGGTAACTATCGTAGTAACCATAATGACGAGAGCCGAAGTTAGGGGAATAAGAGAATGAGATTTGAGGGGTGATGACGTGTCGGATGGCTTGGATCTTATCGCCAAACAGCTTACGATTAGGCTTCCAGAAACCATATAACTTCGTACTTGCTCCAACGCTCATACTCCAATTATAAATATTGTGGAAACCGTATGTTGTATCCTTTACCTCCGTCTGATGGATTGCATCCCACGAGCGATTCACCTTCTTTGAATACATTCGGTCAACGAAATTGAACGATGGTGTGACATTGATATAATTAAATAAGGTGAAGTTAGCCTGTACTGGAATCGTATGTTGGAAGCCGTTCCGCCAGTCCTTAAAGAGGTTCGAGTGCAATAGTTTATCCTCGTTAGTTGTGATCGAATTAGATAACTGTCCAGTATAGCTCATAGATACTTTCTCATACCAACGCTCCTTACCCACAGCATGCTTCCGCTTGAATGGATAGAAGCGACTTAGGCTGATATTCAAGTCGGGGAGGGTCATTTGTATGGTGTTATCACGCATGTTCTGCGATAGGTTTGTGGTAGCATTTAGTGACAAACCTATGCTTGAGAAAGTTGTACTCCAGCTAACAGAAGAAGTACGAGTAGACTGTGTTAAGGTCTGTGGGTTGTATAAGCTATTGAGGTTGTTACGCTCATAACTTGACGTAGCAAAGTTCACGCTAGCAGCAAGAGAACTGTATGGATTCGCTTTCGGATCCTGTCTATGGTTCCATTGAATCTTAAAGCTCTCTTGTTCGGAGTAGTCCGGTAAGCCCTTATCACCCGTCTTTGAGTCTTGATAACTAAACAGGAACGAACCCGAATAACGATAACGTTTGCGGTAGTTGCTGGCTGCTGATAGTCCCCAAGAGCCTTTGGTATAGATTTCCCCCCAATAGTTTTAAGTCCCACTTATCGCTTATTGCGAAGTAATAACCACCATCACGAAGATAGAAACCGCGGTTACTTTCATCACCATAATTAGGCATGATGAATCCACTGGAGTATTTCTTTGAGAAGGGGAAGAATCCATAAGGAATGGCTAAAGGCAATGGAATGTCAGCTACTACTAGGTAAGCTGGACCAAAGACAACATCCTTTCCTGGTCGAACCTTGGCTCTTGAGAGTGCAATATAGAAGTCCGGATGAGGGTCATCACACGTTGTATAGCGTCCATGTTGTAAGTATATGACCCCAGTAGAGTCTCTTTTGCCCACCTCACCACTAAGGAAACCATCCTGTTGTGCAGTGTAGACACCTTTAATCAAGCCTTTCTTTGATTTGAAGTTGAAGGCCATTGTGTCACTCTTGTACTCATCTTTGCCCATAGTAAAGAGTGGTTTTCCTTTGATTCCACCCTCTTCCGTTGAGTCGGGAGTACCCGTTGCACGCACCAAACTGCTGTCTAGATTCATAAACACCTTATCGCTCGCCAGCTTCATATTCTCATAATCAACCTTAGAACCGCCGTATAAGTAGGCAGTTCCCGTGCTGGCATCATAGACCAAAGAGTCCTGTGCAGAATAAGTAACTGGAGAGTTGATTCCATTTGAGCGTGATTTCATAATGCTATCAGCCCTAATCGAATCATCAATAGCCTTGTTATGGTGATAGATAGCCAACTGAAGAGAGTCCATCTTCGTGGTATCTTGTGCGTTTCCTTCAACCTTTTTCTCATCGTTCCCAGCGTTGCCTCTTAGCAAGCTGTCCACTGCAATGACATTACCCTTAACCTTCTTTGCTTTCTTAGGTTGCGGTACTGGCATACGAACACTTGCCATCGCACACACGATGACGAACGATAGTAGGAGTATAATGCTCTTATTTCTCATTGCCTAAAACCATGCAAAAGTACAGAAATAATGGTGAATTCAAATATCATTACGCTATTTTAACGTTTCTATTTAGCAGTCTTGTGAGATGTTACCCATGCTGACTAATTATGCTACTTTTGTCAGTCTCTAAACCTGTTGATTGTTAGTATGAATTGAAGAAGTACTTTCCTTTATTTAAGGAAGGCGTTTCTTTGCTATGAAGAAAGCCTCTCTTTAATGATAAGAAAGGCTCTTCTTCTTTTCAGTCTTTTATTATCTCTTGCACTAATAAGAGTGTTGCACTATTGAGAGGAATGTCAACTAAACTATTCTAAGCCAAATCCAGCGATAGAGCCTCAATGAGTCTCAATACGGGTTGATTCTCTTTTTGAGTTTCTCGAGTTCTTGATGAGGTGTAAGCATTGGCTTTATCTCCTCTTGTTTGGCAAGTCTAATGTCCACCTCAAGTTGTCCATTATGCAGATACTTAGCCAATGTAGCTCGGATACGAGCCTTTATAGGTAGCAACTCACTGAGTTGGATATTGTTTTCAGCAAGTATCTGAATATTCGGGAAAGCTGTTATTGTAGGGGTGATATTGCCCATGCGCTGTGCAAGAGCTTGCATTCCGTTAGGCATACGTTTACACATTGCACGCCATTGTACGATGAGTTCTTGTTGAGAAAACTCCTCTTTCTCCTCTTTGTTGGTTACTTCTGGCTCGTTGGCATTGGTGTTTTTACGTTCTTCTCCTTTGAGTAAGTTGCTGACCGAAAGCCCCATTCCTCCTAAGTTAATCGATGTAGGTAAACCATGGGTGACGACGGCTGCACCACTCTGATTGCTTGTTAACGCTTCGGTAGAGCTGTTAGAAGAGGGCGCAATGGTTACAGGAGTCTCGTTGTCAGTTGACTTGTGAGACGCCTCATGATGATGTTTAAGGCTCCCAACCACCTGCTGAGTCGGTTTCTGTTGAGCCTTTACAATAAGATTCTTAAACAGGGATTTTAATCGTTTAGGGCTACGCCCCGAGGCTGGGACATCATCGTCCTTCTGTGTGATTTGTGCTACTTGAATGAGCGTGAGCTCAACGAGTAACCGCTTATTAGAGCTTTGTCGATATTCAACATCACATTGGTTCATAATCTTCAAAGCGTTGTATAGGAAGAGAGTAGGGCACTTCTGCGCCTGTTCTTGGTATCGTTTGCGTTGTTGTTCGCTAACCTCTAATAATGGTAGAGTTTGTACATCTTTTGCCATTAATACGTTGCGAACGTGCGAGCAAGTCCGTTGATGAGGTGACCACCATCAAAACCTTTGTTGATAACATTGTTCAGAAGAACCATAATGTCGCTTACCTTATTCTCAAGGGCAAGATTGATGATGTTGAAATAATTGTCTTCATCAAGCACATTGAGGTCTTCTATTACCTTTTGGTAGGTGATATTGCCTTGCGAGAAACTTGCTGCTTGATCGAAGATAGAGAGCGCATCGCGCATACCGCCATCTGCTTTCTCTGCGATGATATTGAGAGCTTGCTCATCATATTGTATGTTCTCTTTCTCAGCAACAGCCTTTAAGTGGTTGATGATATTAGGAACTGTCATGCGTTCGAAGTCATATATCTGGCAACGAGACAATATGGTTGGTAAGATCTTATGCTTTTCAGTGGTTGCAAGGATGAAGATTACGTGTGCAGGAGGTTCCTCCAAGGTCTTGAGAAATGCGTTAAAGGCAGCTGTTGATAACATATGAACCTCATCGATGATAAACACTTTGTAGCGTCCAACCTGCGGTGGTATGCGGGTCTGCTCCATAAGCGTCTTGATGTTCTCAACCGAGTTGTTACTTGCTGCATCAAGCTCAAATATGTTGTAACTGCGCCCTTCGGCAAAGGCTTTACAGCTCTCACATTCATTGCAAGCCTCACCCTCATTGGTGGGATTCTCGCAGTTGATAGCCTTAGCGAAGATACGTGCACAAGTTGTCTTACCCACTCCTCGCGGTCCACAAAAGAGATAGGCATGAGCCAATTTGCCACTTTTTACAGCATTCTTCAGCGTGGTGGTCAAAGCCTGTTGACCAACGACAGAGTCGAAGGACATCGGTCGATACTTACGCGCTGAGACGATATATTCATCCATAAATCATACTTTTCTAATTCGTGATGCAAAGGTAATAAAAGTTGAGAAAAGACGCTCTTAGAGCATAGATATTAAATTGTTAATTTGCTAAAAATCTGTTTGCTATATGCCAACATGTGCAATCTTTTCCTTACTTTTGCACAAAATTGAGTAATAAGTGAGCAAGATTACTGGACATATACTTGGCTTTCTAAGTCGGTTCAAGTTTCATATTGTTATCCTCTTGGGCGTTCTCATTGTAGGAGTCTTGGATGAGAATAGCTTTATGAAGCGTATTGAATATGCCTACCAGATTAAAGACTTGAAGGCAGAAATCCAAAAGTATGATAGGCAATATCGTCATGATACCCAACAACTAAAGGACTTAAAGCGTGACCCGAAAGCGATTGCTCGCATCGCAAGGGAGCGTTATTTCATGAAGACTGAAGATGAGGATATCTTCGTGCTAAGCGATGATGAACAGCTAGATAATACCCAAAAGTATGAGACAACTGAGTAAACTTGAATCAATAATCTATCTTCTTGGTGGAATAATGATGGTTGCAGGTGCAGGGCTCTACGCCTTTTTCATTATTCAACACGTGGCATGTTGGATAATGCTTATCGGTGCTCTTGCTTTCGTCTTAATGCAGTCACGTCAACGATATGACGGTTCTTCACTGACTATTCGTCGCTTACGTAAGATTATGACTATTGCTGGCTTTGGCTTTATAATTGCTGGCTTCTTCATGGTGGAGGACTCTTATATGTTCCTTCGCCCTGTGTTCTCTAATACAGCTGAGGGTTACACCACTTACGTGAATGTCTTTCATCATAATTGGGTGATACTTCTTTTAATCTCAGCAATCCTAGAGATGTACACCTCACATCGTATTAGTTATGAGCTTAAAAAGGAACTCCAATAGGGTTAGTAACTAAAAAAGTCTAAAAGAGGAATAGATAGTTTTAATTTGAATAAAAATGTTTCTTGGCATCAATTATACGTTGTACTTTGTCAAAACAGAACCAGTTTAATGACCTATGAATAAAGTTCTTTACGCACTTTTAACGCTTATCGCTTGCACTTCTTGTGGAAGTTCTTTCAATATACAAGGTACTTCCAACGTCTCAAGTTTAGATGGTCGGAAGCTCTATCTCAAGGTAGATAAGGCGGACTCATTGGTTAATTTAGATTCATGTGACGTCGTTCATGGACAGTTCTCATTCCATGGTACGATTGATTCTGTTAGGGTGGCGCAAGTCTTTATGGATGATGTTAACCTTCAATTCCCCGTTGTTATTGAAGGTGGAGATATAGTAGTAAAACTGGATAATACCCAACAACGCGTTAGCGGAACACCATTGAATGATAAGTTAAACGACTTCTGGACGAAGTTTACTCAACTACGAAATCAGTATGGAGAGATCGATCATGAGGAGAGTGCCGCAATACTAAATGGACACGATGAAGAGACTATCAATGCCCGACTTATTAAGAAGGCACTAGGCGTGTACGCAAAGAGTGACAAGTTATTCACCAAGTTTGTGACTGAAAACTTTGATAACGTGTTAGTCCGTGGTGCTTTATGACACGTATATCATACGATACTACGCCTGATGCTTACCCTGTTTGGATGAATGATTATATGTATGCTAATGCTGTTAATCAACTACCTTCTTGGGTCGAGTTCATCATGACAAAGGCAACAGATAACTTTAAGAATAACCCCGAGATAAAGACTTTCTATGCTGATTTCTTGCAGGCTCAAAAGGAGATGAATGGTATGGCTGAACCCGCAAATGCACCGATGAACGATGCGCCAGGTACTACGCCAAATGCTTCTACGGCTCCTCCTACACCAGCAGAGATGGCAGGCGACTCTATTCCAAAGTAATTATCACAATAGTTATAACGGCGTGTCACAATAGTGATAATCGAGTATCACAAGGGTGATAACGGATTGTTACAAGGGTGATAACGAATGATTGCGGTTGTGGAGAGTGCTTTAAGTATTAGAGATAGATGGTTCGGAAGACTCAATAGAGGCTTACTTTATTCTCAACGAAACCCCTAAAACATTTATAATTATATGCGGAGACTTATTCAAGGCGGTACTATCGTCAACGAAGGTCGAAGTTTTCTCGGCTCAATAATCATAGAGGATGATTGTATCAAAGATATTATTAAGGGTAATCTAACAGCCCGTGGCACATTTGACGAGGTAGTCGATGCCACGGGATGTTTCGTCTTGCCAGGTGTTATTGACAGCCATGTCCACTTCCGTGAACCAGGGCTTACAGGGAAGGCAGACATCGAGAGCGAGAGTAGGGCAGCTGCTTTCGGTGGTGTGACATCCTATTTTGATATGCCGAATACCAATCCCCAGACCACAACTATAGTGGCATTGGAAGATAAGTGGGCACGTGCTACGAAATCAAGTCACATTAACTATAGTTTCTTCTTTGGTGCCACGAATACGAATAGTAAGTTATTTGGGCAATTAGACATCCACACTATTCCTGGAATAAAGCTCTTCATGGGGGCTTCAACGGGGAATATGCTGGTAGACCAACGCGATTCCTTAGAGGCAACCTTTCGTGTTGCAGTCTCTTTGGGGCTTCCTGTTATGACGCATTGTGAGGACTCTGGTATCATAAATCAGAATATGAAGGCAGCTAAAGAACGCTTTGGAGAAGACCCAGACATTACCCATCATTGGGAAATCCGCAGTGAGGAGGCTTGCTGGCAGTCGTCTTCTTTAGCTGTTGAACTTGCTAGGAAATACAAGACACAGCTTCACATTGCACACGTTTCTACGGCTAAAGAGCTTTCATTTGCAGGTCATCCAGAAGATGAGGGGCGCATAACTCTAGAAGCAGTGATAGCCCACATCATCTTTTCCAACGAAGATTATCTTACGAAAGGTGCACTAATCAAATGCAATCCATCTGTTAAGACCTCTACTGATCGTGCTGCTATTCAACAAGCACTCATGTCTGGTCGTATTACAACGATCGGTACAGACCATGCTCCCCACCTCCTTTCTCAAAAGCAAGGAGGCTGTGCCAGGCAACTTCGGGTATGCCTATGATTCAGTTCTCACTGGTTTCTATGTTGGAACTGGTGGATAATGGCGTTCTAACCATCGAACGACTGGTTGAGTTAATGGCGCATGCTCCAGCGCAGCTGTTCATGATAGACAAGCGTGGATATCTACGAGAAGGTTACAAGGCAGATGTTACGATCGTTCAACCACATCAATCTTGGACAGTAGACGAAGCGTGCATACAGAGTAAATGTAAGTGGAGTCCGATGATGGGACACACGTTTCAATGGAAGGTAATACACACCTTCTGCAATGGACACCACCTATTGAATAATGGCGAATTAGACCCAACAACGAGAGGGGAGAGGCTCTCTTTCCGCAACACAAAATAATTCCGAATATGAAAGAAAGCCCAGCTGATAATAAGAGTAAGATACTCACTTACAACATAAGTGACATTACACCTTATATTAATTGGCCTTACTTCTATTATGCCTGGTCGATGAATGGCAAGGCAAAAGATGCGCAGCAAGAATTGAAGCAAGATGCTGAAGCCATGTTGGCAAGTATGGAAGGGCGATATCACACACGTGCTGTCTTTGTGCTTTGTGAGGCTAATAGCGATGGAGATGACCTCTTTATCAATGGGACTCGCATTCCTATGTTGCGTCAGCAAAGGGTGAAGGAGGGTAAACCCAACCTGTGCCTTGCTGACTTTGTGCGCCCGCTTTCTTCAGGAATAACTGATACTGTTGGGCTCTTTGCAACCTCTGTTGATCAAGCAATAACCACTGATAACGAAGCTGATACTTATCTTCACATGTTGTCTCAAACCCTATCTGATAGATTGGCAGAGGCTACGGCAGAGAGAATGCATGAAGAGGTGAGGCGGAAGTATTGGGGGTATGCACCTGATGAGCAGCTTACGATAGCGGAACTCTATGCCGAGAAGTATCAAGGGATACGCCCTGCAATAGGTTATCCGTCACTTCCTGACACAAGTGTAAACTTCCTTCTTGAACGTAATCTAGATATGAAAGGGATTGGAATAAGGCTTACCGAGACAGGAATGATGATACCTCATGCAAGTGTATCAGGCTTTATGTTCGCTCATCCAAAGGCTTGTTACTTTGATTTAGGTAAGATTGATGAGGAACAACTACAAGACTATGCACATCGGCGAGGGCTTCCCATAGAGGAAAGTAAGGACTTTTTTAAGTGCCAATCTACTAAAGAGATGATAGCAAGAATTGTGATATACCTCCTCTTAATGATAGTTCTTTCGGATTTGTACATCGATATGCACTATTTCCGAAAGCGTTATCATGTAACCTGGTGGCAGCGTCTTCTATGGTGGATACCCTGCATTGGTATGGTTGTCTATACTTGTTTGTTGGCTTCAATACGTAACTTTGCACCAGTAAATCTCACTTGGTTGAACACTTATCTATTCCTCCTTGGATTGTTTGTAGTGCCAAAGACAATCTTTGCTATTAGCTCTTTCTTGGGTTGGATAATACGTAAGTATATCACACACACGCCTCGTAACTGGGGGCATTACATAGGAGTTCTATTGGGCGTGGGTGCTTTTGGTGTGTATGTCTATGGGCTTACAGCTGGTGTATCAGCAATTAAAGTGAACCACATCGACCTATCTTTTAAGAATCTACCCGCCTCCTTCAATGGCTATCGCATTGTACATGTATCTGATTTGCATCTCGGAACCTTTAATGGATGGCGTGAGAAGATATTGAAAGCGGAAATGGATAGCATAGAAAGCAGCACGCTAACCTTATTTGTTTTACTGGTGACATACAGAATATGCGCCCACAAGAGGTGGAGGCAATGCAAGCGGTCATTCGTAAACCGATGTCGCGTACCATCTCTGTGTTGGGTAATCATGACTATACAGAGTATATCGTAGGCAGTAAGAAAGAGAAGATTGCACAAGAGATGAGGCTTGTCAAGGAGGAAGAGAAGGGCTTGGGATGGACACTCTTGCATAATCAGAATGTGATAATATGCTCACCGAAGGGTGAGGATATATATATCTGTGGTACGGAGAATGATGGGAAACCACCATTTCCGAACTATTCTAATTATAAGAAAGCGACCATGGGTATTCCTAAAGGAGCATTTGTCATTATGTTGCAACACGACCCTTCTGCCTGGAAACGTTCTATCTTGCCTCAAACGACAGCCCAATTAACGCTCTCAGGGCACACTCATGGCGGACAGATGCAGCTCTTTGGATGGCGACCAACAAGCCTCAGACAACATGAAGATCATGGACTCTACGAGCAAGACGGGCGTTATCTCTATGTCACAGCAGGGCTTGGTGGGCTCGTCCCTTTCCGTCTTAATATGCCAAATGAAGTAACAGTAATAACGTTACATACGAAGTAATAACGAGTAACAAACAATAAAAGAAAGCAATAAAGAATTATCTTATGAGCAATTCGACATTACAACGACACACAAAACACACTATTCATCACCCATCCTTCTTTGCGTTGATGGGAACACTTCTGTACGACCTCTATACATTATGTATCGTACTTCCTCTTTTCATACTTGCCTCTATTCTCACAGCCTTGATAACGACGATTGGCTGTCGATTAGGCAATGGGCACTTCTGGGGATACTATCCTGGAAAGTGGTGGTCATGGTTTACTATCCGCTTATTGTTCCTCCCTGTAAAGGTAGAAGGGCGTGAACACTTAGACCCCAAACAGAGTTATGTCTTTGTTAGTAACCATCAAGGAGCATTCGACATCTTCCTTATTTATGGTTTCTTAGGGCGTAACTTCAAATGGATGATGAAGAAGGCTATCCGCAAGATACCGCTCATTGGACTTGCATGTGAGCAGGCTCACCACATCTTTGTAGATAAGAGTGGGGCGAGCAAGATAAAGAAGACATACGATGAAGCACGTCAGACGCTACGCGAGGGGATGTCAGTAGTAGTATTCCCAGAGGGTGCGCGCAGCTTTACTGGTCATATGGCTCACTTCCGCCGAGGTGCTTTTATGCTTGCTGATGAGCTGCAATTACCAGTATGCCCAATTACTATTAATGGTTCATTCGACGTTATGCCACGAACAAAAGACTGGAACTTCCCCGTATGGAATAGACTTCGTTTAACGATTCATGAACCTATTCAGCCTAAGGGAAAGGGTTCGGAGTTTGAGAAGCAAACCATGGTTGAGGCGTATAAAGCAGTCATGTCTGGACTAGAAGAGAAGTACCAAGGATTTATAGATAACCCAGATCAGTAATAACTGCCTACTGGTTTTTATTCGATTATTTGCTTCATTCAGATAAATATACTACTTTTGCACAAACAAAACCTATGACAAGCGATAGTATAGTAATCATACCGACCTATAACGAGAAGGAGAATATAGAGAAGATTATCCATGCTGTATTCAATTTGGATAAGTTCTTTCATGTCTTGGTAATTGATGATGGAAGTCCAGATGGCACTGCGCAGATTGTTCATCGATTGATAAACAATGGTTGTTCTGACCGATTGTTTATTATCGAGCGTACTGGTAAGTTAGGACTAGGAACAGCTTATATTACAGGCTTTAAGTGGGCTTTGGAGCATGGTTATGATTATATCTTTGAGATGGATGCCGACTTTAGTCACGATCCAAACGACCTCCCTCGTCTTTATGCTGCGACGCATGATGAAGGCTATGATGTCGCTGTTGGCTCACGTTATGTTAGTGGGGTGAATGTTGTTAATTGGCCTATTGGACGCGTGCTAATGAGTTATTTCGCTAGTAAATACGTACAGACTGTGACGGGATTCCATGTTCATGACACCACTGCAGGCTTTGTTTGCTATCGTAGGAAGGTGTTGGAAACTATCCCATTAGATGATATTAGGTTTAAAGGATATGCTTTCCAAATAGAGATGAAGTACACTTCTTACAAGATAGGCTTTAAGATTAAAGAGGTTCCAGTCATCTTTGTTAATCGTCGTGAGGGCGTTAGTAAGATGAGTGGTGGTATATTCTCTGAAGCCTTCTTCGGCGTTATGCGCCTCCGTCTTGACGGCTGGTTTAAGAAGTACCCGAAGGCTTAATAGTAATAAGACAAGCCTCACCTATCCTCCCTGAACGGGTAGGACTCTCTCACAAAATAGATATTTGCAGGAAAGAAAGGGGCAGGTTAATGTGTTGCGAGGTATAGTCTTGTTAGCTACAAAAGCAATACTGCACACAAAGAAACGCTCTCTTGCATGGGAAGGGGGCGTTTTCTTGATATGAGAAGAGCCTCTCCTTAATGCAAGGAGAGGCTCTCTTTGATTCAAGAGGGATCATCTACTTATTCTTACCAACTATTCGTATCAAGCGTTTTACCACTTAATTAATCATCGTATGATAACAGTTATAATCTTTTTGCTCGCTTTTCTTCTCCTTGGTATAGGCTTTCTACTAAGTTATCATAAGGAAGTTACTAATCCGGAAGATGCTTATAGGCGGAATTGGAAAGGCTTCTTCTGGTCATCTCTACGCATGATGTCATTAGCAGTTGTTACGTTGTTTCTATTCTTCGTCATGCTGTGCTTTGTTGGTGAAGACGACCCTGAGGATAATCTGAGTTGGATAGTTTGGTTTATTGTCGTCACATGGTTTGTAGCAATCCCTGTGCTTGTTATTTATGTTATATCCGTTGTTCAGGTTATTGTTCATCGTGAGTTATATATAAATAAGGTGTTTCTTGGATTACACATCATCAATCTCTTGCAAGTAATATGTGTCTTGGTCTTGGCTATTCTGCCACAGAAAAGTTGTACACCCGAGGCGATGGAAACTGATTATAAGGCGCATCAAACAGAGATAAGACGTTTGATCGCAGTTACAAAAGGTTGGTTGCCAGATAGTACAGGGTTCTCCGTGGAGTATTCGAATAATGGAGAGATTACGGACTGGGGCGTTAACTCGAAGGTAGATGTGAACTTTGAGCCAGACAACTGGGTTACTGATAACGTAAAGAATAGGGAGTTAAAGAAGATAGGACTTAGTGTTGAGCGCCTGGATTCTATCCGTTTTGCACTGCGGGAGATGGATTATCGAGGTTTAAGCATTGGTAATAATAATGGGTATGGGGACTGTACAGAGATAGAATATGGGCGCAAAGGGCAAGATGTCTTTTATTATCAATTATATGATAAGCCCCTCACTGACTCGTTAATCAGCGAACTTAATAATCTACCTAGCTTCGTTGTCTTCAATCGTCGAGTGGTATTTTACTGTATGGAAAACTCTCTCGATACCCCTCACTTTCCTGGGAAAGAAACCTATCTAGCGCATAGACGTAAGCTGAAATAAGGTCGGTGAGATTCGTAATAGATACCTTGTTTTTGGGAAATCTCTGCTGGTCATCCTGTTGACGCAACGCTTTATTCTATTCGCCGTGAGCGTCGCCGTGAGTTCGCAGGAGAGGGTATGCGTAATGACGATTTGATACGTTGGGCATCATTGGATTAGGTGAAGAACTATCAAATTGAGGGTGTGAACTTCTGAACATATCTATATCAAAGTCTAAGTTTATCGGCACAGACGGGAACAGCCTCATACTTGTTGATGGTAGTGCTAAGGCTAATATCTCAGCGAAGGCACTATCTACTTCGTTCCAGATTCGTATATGTGATGCTTGAAATGACACATACGTGTCGCTCGACTGACACGTATGTGCTAACCCTTGTAACACATACGTGTTAATGACGTGATACGTATGTGTCATTTCCATCAATCCTATGTGTTACTTTTCGTGCCTGATAATAGTCGCCTAAACAACAGAAAGCGGAAGTCCCGATAGGTAAGGGGACTTCCGCTTGATATGTTGTGACTCCGTTGGGATTCAAACCCAAGACCTTCAGAACCGGAATCTGACGCTCTATTCAGCTAAGCTACGGAGCCTAATAGCGCTGCAAAGGTACTGTAAAGTTTGGATAACTCCAAATGAAGCCGAAACCGACATGGGTGCATTTAGATTTTTTATAGGTTTCTGAAAGGGCTTTCTCCTGTAAATCCTTTCTCATAAAACTATTCTAAAACGGCTCTTCGTCTTATCCTTTAGCAGCCACTAATCCTATTAATCGATAAATCGCTTCGTAAGATCTTTGTATTCGTCTATCCTGCGATCGCGCAGGAATGGCCACCAACGACGCACTTGCTCGCTATGGTCTAGGTCGATGTTAAGGATGATGCTCTCCTCCTCATTGTCGCTTGCACGATAGAGTAGTTCGCCCTGTGGACCAGCCACGAAGCTACTTCCCCAGAACTGAATACCCCCTGTTTGTTCGCTTGGATCGCTCTCATGACCTACACGATTAACGGCGATGACAGGCAATCCGTTAGCCACTGCGTGCCCACGCATTACCGTTGTCCATGCTTCACGCTGGCGTTGTTGCTCTGCTTCTGTGTCACTACTTTCATAGCCGATAGCAGTGGGGTAGATGAGCATTTCTGCGCCTTGTAATGCCATTAAGCGGGCTGCCTCAGGGTACCATTGATCCCAACAAACCAATACTCCCAAGCGTCCCACGCTTGTGTCGATAGGATGGAAACCGATGTCACCTGGTGTGAAATAGAACTTTTCGTAGTAGGCAGGGTCGTCGGGAATGTGCATCTTACGATACTTACCAGCTATTGTTCCGTCTTTCTCTATGACGACAGCCGTGTTGTGATATAACCCAGCAGCCCGTTTCTCAAAGAGGGAGGTAACAAGCACGATACCTAATTTGCGTGCCAACTCACCATAGAAGTCTGTTGATGGTCCAGGTATGGGTTCTGCTAAATCGAAGTTATTTACGTCCTCCGTCTGACAGAAGTATAATGAGTTGTGTAACTCTTGTAATACCACTAGTTCAGCCCCCCTTTGTGCGAGGTCAGTGATGTTCTCTGCCAATCGTTCTATATTCTTCTTCGTATCCGCAATGTTATGTTGTTGCAAGATACCAATCTTTAGTTCTCTCATCTATTTAATATGTTTTCCAACTTGTTCGAAGCGTGAAATAGCTTGCTTCGGAGCGGTTGGGGTTGGTTTTTAACTTACTATTATGCAGTGTGACAAATACTTTCTCCATGTCTTTTCTCTTCTGTTAAAGAGCTGGAGAAAGCGGTAGTTGCATAGTTAAACAATGTATGGAACCATGTTGTCGGATGATAGTTCTACTGTCAATACCTATTATCTCTCTGTCAGGGAACGCCAGTTGAATTTGCTCCATCGCCCTTTTGTCCTTTTCGGGTTGGTTATAAGTAGGAACGAGTACAGCTCCATTGAGAATAAGGAAGTTGGCGTGTGTCGCTGGCAGCCGCTCGCCATCATCGTAGATAGCCTTTGGCATGGGGAGCGGCAGTAGTCGATAAGGTTGCCCCTCAGGGGTTCTTAATCCCTGCAACTGCTCCTCCAAATGCTGGAAGTCATCATAGTGCTCGTCTTGAGGGTCATCACACCTTATATATAATAACGTATCATTAGGCGCAATGCGAACGATAGTATCAATGTGACCATCGGTATCATCGCCAGCTAATTGACCGTAGTCTAACCATACAATATGGTTGATGTTTGGGAAGAACGAACGCAACTTCTGGTCAATATCCTCCTTACTCAAAGGTTGGTTGCGATGAGGTGCCATCAGGCAGCCAGTTGTTGTGAAGAGCGTGTGTTTGCCATCACACTCTATCGAACCACCCTCTAGAACGAAGTCCTTATGGCTTATAAGTGTGCCCTCGAAAAGCCCCGCCTTGTAAACCGCTTGGTTAATCTTATTATCCTTGTCAGCGGCAAACTTCTCTCCCCATCCATTGAAACAGAAGTCGAGAAGGACGCTCTTTTGTTCAGTTCCGCTCGCTGTCGTGTCAGGGAGTAGGGTGATGGGTGCGACATCGCGTGCCCATGTATCATTGTTATCGCAGGCAAATATTGTTACCTGTTTCATCTGCCCTTCCGTGAGATGCTTGGTCAATAAGTCCTGCACCCGTTCCGTGTTTCGTGCTGTTATGAGCAATTTCTCGTGTCGAGTGATAGCCTTCGCCATCTGAAGATAAACCTCAGTTATCTCCTCCAAATAGGGACACCAGTCAGTGTCCTCATGTGGCCATATCAGCATGATAGCCCTTTGCTGTTCCCATTCAGCAGGTAGTCTTACACCTTGAAGTCTGTTAGTATTCATGTTGCAAAGGTAAGAAAAGAAAATGTGATAGGCGTTCTTGCGTTTGTATTTTTTATAGGGTATACGTGTCTTGTTCTGTTTGCTATAGGCTATCCGTTTGTTTCATTTATAGTAGCTTATGCGTTGATATATGTCAAGTAGGTGCTTGATGTATGTCAATTAAAGACTTGATATATGTCAATTAGGTCGTTTGATATGTATCAAGGAGTTTGATGAAAGTCAAATAAATCCGTTTTTTCATGTTTAAATGCGCTTATTCTTCGTATGAAATTGTAAACAGTACTAATTTTGCAAACGCAAACAAGACATAAGAGATGTCAGTTCAGGGTAGATGATTTACCATTAATAAGGCATCAATCTCATTAGGTAGACACAAGGAAAAAAGATTGTTTAACAGGTAAAAAGAAAGGAACAACGTTATGAAACAAAGAATTAAGAAATCATCCATGGCGCGCAAGTTCTTCCATTACATGATTAATGTTATCAGTGAGTATAACATGGGTAGAGCAACTTGCTTAGCGTAATGCTAGCTCTAATTAAAAAGAGTTTTATAGCTAAAAAAGAATTGATAAAATTTGAGAGAGAATAATAGAAGAGTCGAATCATGGTCTGTTAAGGACACTGATTCGACTTTATTGTTATCTTATCATTCCTTTTTACCTTAAATAAAAGTGCCTCCCTTTGTTGATATAGCAGGCTTTTTGTATGACACGTGATTGTAATGCCTGTGAGCATAAGGCGTTGCATAACAGACTAAACAGACTAAAAACAGGGAGGAAATAGTCTAGGACTCATGTAAAAATAACCTATTTCCTCATGAAGGAGAGGGTTAGAAGCATAGAGGATAAGTGTTGGCTCGAGGATAGAGGCGTATTGTTATGAAAAGAGATAAGCGTGTTGTACAGGCGAGATAACTTAAACAGTTTTCCTTTTTATTAGGATTTTTAATATATTGAGCGGTGGTTTCTTGGTATAAAAAAGGTATCTTTGCAGCAAGATTTATTTGCAGAATGAAACGGATTAGAATATCATCTCTGATAGTGTTTGCCGGACTCGTCGCATGTACCTCATGTGAGGACGTGAAACGTCCTGCACCTAAACGAGAGGCAGTCAATGTCACTCCTCCGTCTAGAGAGAACGAGGCAATAAGTCAGTTGACGGCCTCAATAGACGAAATATCGGATAATTTGGATCTTATCTCATCGCAAGAGGCAATGCTTTGTAAGACTACTGAGCATGCGAACAAGAAGTCTAAAATTATCCAGCAGATAAAGGGTCTTGGAGCGTTGTTGGCTGAGAAACAAAAGCAAATAGATAAGCTATTAAGTGAGAAGAAAAGGCAGTCGGAGGTGTCATCTGATAAGAGTGCCACAATAGATAAGCTCTATAAGACGATAGCCTTCTTAGCTTCTCAGTTGAAAGAAAAGAGTGATCGCATGGCGGAACTAGAGGCTGTTGCTAGTAGGAAAGATGTCAGTGTAGAGCAGTTGAAATACATCGTCTTGAATCAATCTAATAGTGCTGAAGCCCTGCGCTATAAATATGATATGTCTGTATCAGGTAATAATAGCCCTAGAGTAAAGGTGGTGAAGCAAGTGGAACAACCAAAGAGCGTGTTCTATATCATTGCTGATAAACAGACGCTGAAAGGTAAGGGACTCTTGAAGACAAGTCTCTTTTCGAAGAAGATAAACAATAATAATATCACAGAAGAGAGCTTTATTAAGGCGAATCAGAAGGACTTAACAACGTTGACGATTAAGTCGACATCTCCCAAGATATTATCTCCTAATCCAGAGTCAAGTTATACCTTGACAACGAACGAAGATGGTACTTCAACGCTCACCATTACAAATTCGGATAAGTTCTGGAACGTGTCTCCTTACTTGATTATACAGGAGTAAGAGGCTTGAAACCTACCTGGAGATTGATAGTGAGATACGACAGCTCTAGTATAATGTCCTAAAATAACGTATGATAAGAGTTGTGAGAATGGAATAAAATTGCTATCTTTGCAGCCTAAAACTTATGCGTAGCGTGAAAATAAAGGAAGTTATTGATGCCCTTGAACGGTTCGCGCCTTTGCCCTTGCAGGAGAGTTATGATAATGCTGGTCTGCAAGTTGGATTGACAGAGGCGGAAGTATCAGGGGCTTTATTGTGCCTTGACGTGACGGAGAAAGTGGTGGAGGAGGCAATGCAACGTGGTTGTAACCTAATTGTTGCACATCACCCACTTATCTTCCGTAAGTTATCACAAGTGTCAGATACTGATTATGTTCAGCGTACGGTTATGAAGGCTATTAAGAACGATATAGTCATCGTTGCCATGCACACGAATCTTGATTCGGCAGAGAATGGCGTGAACTTCAAGATAGCAGAGAAACTAGGATTGAGGAACGCACATTTCTTTGGTCGGAATAAACAAGTGATTAGTCCGCTCACAGGGGATACGATAATTGGTGGTGATGGTGTTATTGGTGAATTTGAAGCACCATTAGCAGCTGATGATTTGATACTTTTACTGAAAAAGAAGTTTGATGTAGAGTGCATTCAAGCCAATGAATTACTTCGTAGAGAGATTCGTCATGTTGCAATTTGTGGTGGTTCTGGTTCTTTCTTGTTGCGTGATGCCATTGGTGCTGGTGCCGATGCCTTCATAACGGGAGAGATGGGATACCATGAGTTCTTTGGTCATGAGCAAGAGATACAGATATGTGTTATGGGTCATTACCAGAGCGAGCAATATACAACGGAAGTACTTCGAGATGTGATAGAACATGATACCCCAGGTGTTAAATGCTGTATATCAGAGATAAATACTAATCCGATTATCTATTTCTAGTAGGTTGGGTAGGTTTATCCCGTTAATTGATCAAGCATAGCAATGAGGTTTGATAATGAATATTGAATTATAATTAAGATAAGAACTATGGCAAAGAAAGATCCAAAAGAGTTACCAGTAGAGGAGAAGCTAAAGAACCTTTTCCAGTTACAGACAACACTTTCTGCTATCGATGAGAAGCGTGCATTGCGTGGTGAGTTACCACTTGAAGTACGTGACTTAGAGGATGATTTGGAAGGTTTGCACACTCGTATAGAGAAGATAGAGCAGGATATAAAGGATTTCCAGAGTGCTATCACTCAGAAGAAAGGTGATATCATTGAAGCTCAAGCAAGTTTGGAACGATACAACAAGCAGTTGGATACCGTTGCAAATAACCGTGAGTATGATACCTTAACAAAGGAGATTGAGTTCCAAACTTTAGAGATTGAGCTTTGTAATAAGAAGATAAAAGAAGCTCAGCATAAGGTTGAAGAGAAGCAAAGAGACTTAGAGGAAAATCGTGCTCTACTGGAGGATCGCCAGCATGCACTCGAAGAGAAGCGTAATGAACTGGACGAGATTATGCAGGAGACACGTGAAGAGGAAGGTCTGTTGAAAGAGAAGTCCGCTGAGCTTGAAACAAGAATTGAACCAGGATTGTTACGTAGTTTCAAACGCATTCGTCGTGGAGTTCGTAATGGATTGGGTATCGTTTATGTGCAGCGTGATGCTTGTGGTGGTTGCTTTAACAAGATTCCTCCTCAGCGTCAGTTAGATGTTAAGATGCACAAGAAAATCATTGTCTGTGAGTATTGTGGTCGTATCCTTATTGATCCAGAGTTGGCTGGTGTGAAGGTAGAAAAGCCTACAGAAGATAAGCCAAAGAAGCGTAGAACAACCCGTAAGAAGAAGGAAGAAGAGGAAGACTAAACAATGTCTGATGTTGAATTCCTATAAAATGGAATTATAAAATGAAGTCCCTTATCTATGCACAATGATGCTTTAGGTAAGGGATTTTTAGTTCTCTTGGTTACTTTCTGTGAAATTATTTGTGCCTTTAATAATATTTATTTATCTTTGCCAGTACTAAGATTGATTAGAATAAACATTAAGTTGCATGTAGGATGAGAGTTGCCTTATAGGTTCTCCCCAATCTCAAAACTATGTGTTAAATAGAACTGATTACCAAACTTAGCCATGGGAGACTGGCTCAAAATTTACTATTATGGAAGAATTAAACAATCCAAAGCCAAACAATTATTTGCCTCTCGCAATTTTCACTACTCTTTGTTGCTGTTTACCATTTGGTATCTATGCGATTATTCGTTCTATGAAGGTGAACGATTATTACATGATGAAGCAATATGATGCAGCAGCGGCAGCAGCAGCAGATGCTAAGAAGTGGAGTATTATTGGTATTGTTACGGGTGTAATCTTTCAGGTAATCTACTTTGGTTTCTTGGGTGGTATGAGTTATTTAAGCGCATTATCACACTAAAAATTGAAATCTAAGAAGAGATTTATGGGGAACTCTCTTTTGGGAGCCTCCTTATTAATCATATACTATTTTTTTATGATCCTGTTACTACTTCTTGACCCAAAATGCCCATTTAAAGGTGTTGACAGGACTGCAATGTCCAGGTTGTGGATTGCAGCGGGCATTGCATGCTTTGTTGCAGGGAAGATTCGTAGAGGCAATTCATTATAATTACTTCTTGTTATTTGGTATCCCTTATTTATTTTTATTTGGACTTCGTGCGTTGCTACCTGTTAGCAATTCTAAGCGCAGATTGACTAGAGTAATAGAGGATAGAAGACTTATTTTTGACCTATGTTGTCCTCTTCTTTGTATGGCTTGTTGTGAGGAATATTTTTGCATATATGATAATTCTTCTGTTATTACCATATGTTACAGACGGATAAAAGGGTTATTTTACTTTAAAGATAAAGATAATGGAACAAGAGAAAGTTAATCAATTATTAATGATGATGGGTTCGAAGATTCCATCTGAAAGTATACCAATGGTACGTGATAGATTGCTTAAGTCAGATATGAGTGAATCTGATTTTTCTCATTCTAGTGAATGGTATGAAAGATCCAACTCTATCTCTTATTTTTATCGATACTTGTTGGTGTCCTAGGTGTTGATAGATTTTACATCGGTGATGTTGGGCTTGGAATTGGAAAGTTGTTGACCTTTGGTGGATGTTACATTTGGGCTTTGGTTGATATTTTCCTGATAATGGGAGCTACGAAAGAAAAGAACCTAGAACTCCTTTTAACCCATATTCATTAATTTGCAATTTGACGTAATGTTATTACATTCGTATTAGATTGTAAATCTAAGAAAAAGCCCTTATCTACTTGATATAAGAGTCATCAAGTAGGTAAGAGCATTGATTATTTTGTTGTTATAAAACTTCTATTGTTTCAATCCTAACATCTTCTGATGGGCGGTCGTTGCGATCTGTTTGACAATTTTGGATACGTTCAACGATGTCTAATCCTTCTTCAACTTCTCCAAATACTGTGTATTGGTTGTCAAGGAAGGGAGTACCACCTAATGTTGTATAAGCCTCATTTTGTTCTGGAGTGAATGTTGGTTTACCTTGTGACTTACACTTTTCTTTCGTTTCTTCTATCAGTTTGTCTTGTAGAGTCTGTAGTCCTACATGATTGCGATTACGTCTCAGATTCATAATTTCATCATGATGTTGTTTGGCTAATTGATTGAAGACGTCCTGCTCTTGTTGTATTCCCATTTGTCGTTCCAACTGCTTCAGTTCGGTTGATTTATATATTTTTCCCCATACAATATAAAACTGACTACCACTGCTAGCACGCTCAGGGTTTACCTCATCGCCTGTGCGAGCAGCACTTAAAGCACCACGTTTGTGGAAAAGTTGTGGGTATATGAACTCTGCGGGGATAGTATAGTCTGGACCACCAGTTCCAAGAACCTTTCCTTTAGGCGCATTCTTACTATTAGGGTCACCACCTTGTATCATGAAATCTTTGATAACACGATGGAAAAGAGTCCCATTGTAATAGCCTTCCTTTGCAAGCTTTAAGAAGTTATCACGATGTTTAGGGGTCTCATCATAAAGACGAATAATAATGTCGCCCTCACTTGTTTTTATTTTAAGTCTTGTTGCCATAATCCTTTTAAGATATTGTTTATAATTTATAAATCGAAGTTATATGAGTGATTGGTGATAATATTTTCTATAAGAAGCAGCTAGGTTAGAAAAAGAATACTTACAGTCCTCTGGCTTTAAAGATGCGTTCTTTAGCATCATTAATGTCTTGGAATTTCTTCTCTGCCGCTTTACGAATATCCTCTCCAAGGGTTGCTACTCGGTCTGGATGATGCTTTAAAGCCATCTTTCGATAGGCTACTTTTACTTCGTCGTCAGTAGCAGTAGAAGACAAGCCCAACACTTTGTAAGCGTCTTCTATATTACTATTTGCCCTTGCCCCATTCTCCATGTTAAGCATTGAATCAACGTCCTTTGCTGTTAGTCCTAAGTGGCGTGCAACCTCCTTTAAAGCCTTTATCTCTTCTGGACTTACATATCCATCTACCTTCGCAATGATAACAAGGTAATTGAGTAATTGTAGTCGTTGACTAACGTTCATATTGTGTTTTATCTCTGCACAACTTTGATGGATGGTATTTCGAAACACCTGTATCCCTTGTTGCTTTTGTATTTCAAAGAGCTTTAAGAGTATTTCTTGGCCTTGATTTACTGCTTGTTCTCCAAAGTTCTGACGTAGGAACTGACGTACAAACTCCATCTCTGAATGCATGATTTTGTTATCTGCTTTGATGATATAAGATGATAAAACAAGCATAGAAAATAGAAAAGAATTGCGCTGTTCTTCATTGGAATGTTCATTAGAAGAACTATTCTGCCCTCCATACTGATATTGTTTATAACCATTACCCTGCGAGTAATAATCTTGGTTATTAGTGTTATAATCATTGGAGTCAGCCCTAGAATTCATCATTTCATCAATGATACTACCAAGGCAAACCTGCTAATGTTCCAAGAATTCCACTTCCTAACATTGTTCCTAAGGTTCCGCCAATCCAACAACCAACCCATTTCATATTTCCCATGTTGTTCTATTTTGATGTTTTCGGTCTTATTAATATTGTTCCTTATATCTTATATTAGTTCACAAAGATAATGCCAAGTTGGGAGAAGCTTGTCTTTTGCCTTTGGGATTGGATGCCAAATATAATGTATATCATTGAATAGATGCAGAATGATGTAAAGTATTTTGTGTGATAAAAGATACTTTTAAGAGTTATGTATGTTAAATATTTTCATAATTGGGAATAGCTTCTAAGAACTTATATGTTTGCTTCTCGTAATCCATCTTACAGATGTATGTAGTCATACCATTCGATACAATGAGGTAATCTACATGAAGCAGTAAATTGTAGATTGTGATTTGGTCAAACACTTTCTGTGTTAATGTGATATTGGGTGCTTTGTATTCTATGATCATACGAGGGTGTAGCTGGTTATCATACAACACACTATCTGCTCTCATCCTTTTCTCTCCAATCTGCAAAGAAACCTCATTGGCAAGTAATGAGGATGGGTAATTCTTATGTTCAACGAGATAATGTATGAAGTGTTGGCGCACCCATTCTTCTGGTGTGAGTGCTACGTATTTTCTACGGAGAATGTCGAAAATCTGCTTTCGACCATGTGTCTCTTTCACTCTAATTTGATATGGAGGGAGAGTAAGTTGTATCATTTTGGACAATTCCTATATATAATAAGGTGAAAACGATAAGGCGAAAGTCAAATGAAAATTTTGTTTTCTATCTCTTTTCTATTAACTTTGCATGAAAGGATTCAGCCATGGTTATGGTGAAGTTAATTCTTAATTTCTATGGGAATAGGTGACTTCGGACATGGTAACAATCTATTCTAAATGCAAAGTTAATAAAAAAGTAAATGCCAACAAAGCAAGGAGTAACATTTCAGGCTATCATGCAGGATCTTAAAAATAGGAACTTTGCCCCTTTTTATTTATTAATGGGGGAAGAGTCTTATTACATCGATACTATATCTGACTATATTGCTTCGCACGTTCTTTTACCAGAAGAATGTGATTTTAATCAAACGATTTGTTTTGGTTCAGATGTGACTGCTGTACAAGTTACGGATATGGCTAAGCGATATCCTATGATGGCCGAATTTCAAGTGATTATAGTAAAAGAGGCGCAAAATATAAGATCTTTAGAGGCTTTAGAGGGATATCTTAAAAAACCTGTAAAATCAACTATTCTTGTCTGGTGTCATAAGAATGGGAAAATAGATACACGTAAGAAAGTTATTGGACTGGCGCAGGCAATGGGAGTAGTTTTCGAGAGTAAGAAGTTGAGAGATTACCAATTACCAGAATTCATCCAAAATTATTTGAAGTCAAAGAAGGCTACTATTGACCCTAAGTCATGCCAGATGATAGCCAATCATATTGGTTCTGATCTAAGTCGTATAGTTTCGGAACTTGATAAAATTCTAATTTATCTCCCTAATGATAATCGACGTGTAACGCCAGATATAGTAGAGAAGGAGATAGGGGTAAGTAAAGATTTTAATGCTTTCGAATTGAGGAATGCCATTGTTTCTAAGGATATATTTAAAGCAAATCAGATAATCAAATATTTTGACAATAATCCTAAAGCCGGCTCTCTTTACTCTTTTCTTCCTTTACTTTCTCGTTCTTTCAAAACCTTATGATACTACATTATACTCCAAATAAGAGTTCTGAACAAGACATTGCTAGGGCATTAGATTTGAATTCAACGTGGGGAATAAAAGACTTAATTACAGGTTTGAAAAATTATTCAGCACGCAAAACTATGGATATTATTTCTAAGATTCGTGAAGTTGATGGTAAGAGTAAAGGTTTGGATAATCCTTATACTGGTGCTGGAGAATTGATGAAAGAGCTAATTTTCTACGTTTTACACTAAAGTAAATGGAGATTTTTGGTAATTTGAAGTCTCAAAAATCTCCATTTCTATGCTAAAATCCTTCTTTTTCGATCTAGAATGAGTACTCTTAAAAGGGTACTTTTTTTGTGTTACTCCCTGAATAATAGGGTAGTTATGGTATTCTTACCTTCTCATTTTGGGCGTATTTTTTTGTTTGTCTTATACTCCGTTTATGAATATTGCAAATACGCTAAAAAAATAGACAGAAATTCAAAAAAATTGCATTTACTATTCACATTTATTATAAGTTAAAAAGTCAGGATTCTTATTTACAAATACAAACGATTTGCATATTATTTACAAGTGTAATAACAATGGTTTGCGTAAGAAAACCATACATTAAGATGTAAATACAAGTCTTGAAACTTGTATATCTTGCTTTAAAAAAATGTATACGAATAAATATACGCTACACCATTATTAAATATAACTACTTGTAAACCAGAATTATATGAATTAATATTCTTGCTATAAAAATGAAAAATAGCCTAAATTTATGCCCGAACAAGTGTATAACCCTTTATTTTTATCTTCTTAAATGTATAAATAGGCTTTTTAATAGCCAGTTAATTAAAGATATTGACCAAAGAACAGCTTATATATGATATTCTGTTGTCTATTTTGATTTGTATATGTATATATGAATTGCACACATTTAGTTGTTTGTTATTTTAAATTGTAAATATCAAAAAGTTATATATACAAACTTGTATTATTTGTGTGGAGATTTTGGCGTTTAATATTATTTGTTTACCTTTGTAAAATCAATGGAAGCATGGCTCTAGAGCCTAAAAAAACCTATTATTTGGTTATGAAAGATAGAATTAGACAACTAATGGAGAGTCAACACATGACTCAACAGACCTTTTCAGATTTTATAGGAATATCGTCTGCATCACTCAGTAGCATCTTTACAGGGAGGACGAAACCTACTCTTAATACGGTAGAGGCTATTCGTAGTAAGTTTACAAAGATCAATCTTGATTGGTTAATGTATGGTCAAGGACCAATGTTTAAGGATCAAGTCACAGCGTCAGGAGTTGATGATGATGAGAATGGTGCGGTCAATGGTACAAGTTCTGAAGGTCATTTGAATTTCTCTTCAAGCCCTGCCCCATCTATTGAGGGATATGGTCAAGGTTCTTCACAGCACGTTGCTGATACACTTAAAACACCTGCGAGAACTGAAATAAAATATGTTGACAAACCACAAAGACGTATCACTGAGATTCGAATCTTCTTTGATGACCAGACATGGGAGAGTTTTGTTCCAAAAAAGTAAGTAGGTTAATAAAGTTGGAAGTCATCATTTCTTGTAAGGTTGCTCTATGATATTTTGCGCAGAGTATAATCAGCTTTTATATCTCTGGAAGGCTGATTTCTATCTTTGTGTTTTATCCTTTATAATCTTAGATGAGCCCTCCCTTTATGAGTAGGATATGTTTTGCTTTATTTGTGGGGGATTATTTTGATAGGTGTAATTGAGTCTTTTTATTTATATAAGGTATATCCTATGATAGTAGTTGCAATGAGATCGCCCATCCGTAGTCACCATCCGTACATTCCTTTGGGAATGGACTTTTGCTCTGAACTTAGGTCTATGTGATAGTATAAGAATCTCTTTGAAGAAAGCTGTTAGTGGTGTCGTTTTGTCCATTTCTTTGTTTTTTCGTTGATATTTTTTGTGTATCTATCCTTTCAATAGATAATTTGTGTATCTTTGCATAAGCTAATCTGCACTCGACAATGCGAATGCGAGTATTCCTTTGTACTCGTTTGCATTATCTTTGCATAAGCTAAGCTGCACTCGACAAAGTGAATGTGAACATTCCTTAGTATTCGTTTGCATTATCTTTGCATAAGCTAAGCTGCACTCGACAAAGCGAATGCGAGTATTCCTTTGTACTCGTTTGCATTATCTTTGCTAAATACATTCAAAGCATAAAAAGATGAAGAAGTATGTCCTCGACTTGAAGGTCTCTTCTGTGGAGCAGGTCAATGATAAGAATGTTCTCATTCGACTCACTGATGACAAGCCTCTACCTGAGATGCTTCCTGGTCAGTTTGTAGAAGTGAGAGTGGACGGCTCCCCTTCTACCTTTCTTCGCCGTCCTATTTCTATTAATTTTATCGATCGCGAACGTAATGAATTATGGTTGTTAGTTGCCACTATAGGCGATGGAACGCGCACGCTTGGGCGTCTGCATATTGGCGATAAACTTAATTGTGTACTCCCATTGGGCAACACCTTCACTCCACCTAGTCGTCCTGGCGAACGTATCTTGCTTGTTGGCGGTGGTGTTGGAGTTGCTCCTTTGCTTTATTTTGGTAAAACCATAAAGGATGCCGGATCCTGTCCCGTCTTTCTTTTAGGTGCTCGCACGGCATCTGATCTTGCAGAACTAGGACTTTTCAAAGCCTATGGAGAGGTGTGCATTACCACTGAAGATGGTTCAGCAGGTGAGAAAGGATTTGTTACGAATCACTCCGTTCTGTCCAAAGAACACTTCGATCGCATCTCTACTTGTGGACCTAAACCTATGATGAAGGCTGTTGCCCGTTATGCTCAAAAGGTTTCTATTCCATGTGAAGCATCATTGGAGAATATGATGGCATGCGGGGTCGGAGCCTGTTTGTGTTGCGTTGAGAAGACCATTGAGGGCAATCTCTGCGTATGTAAGGAGGGCCCCGTCTTTGATACGCAGAAGTTGATGTGGTGAGAAAATAGTGATAACAACACCTGAAAACTTATAAGCCAAAGAATGAGAATAAGCCTAGTAGAAGGTGTGGTTATCTATGAAGAATAAGCTAAATATGTAAAATTAAATGATGAATCTATGGCAGATTTAAATGTAAATATAGGTAACTTACATCTAAAGAACCCTGTAATGACTGCCAGCGGAACATTTGGCTATGGTCTTGAGTTTGCTGATTTCGTCCCATTGGAAGAGCTTGGAGGGATTATCGTAAAGGGTACTACGTTCAAACCACGCGAGGGGAATGATTATCCACGTATGGTTGAAACACATCAAGGAATGCTTAATTGCGTTGGTCTACAGAATAAAGGAGTGGACTACTTCATCGATCATATCTATCCACAGATACGGGATATTGACACGAATATGATTGTTAATGTGAGTGGAAACTCTCCCGAGTCGTATGCAGAAACAGCTGCAAAACTAAACGAGCTAGATGCTATCCCTGCAATAGAAGTGAATATCTCCTGCCCTAATGTGAAAGAGGGTGGCATGTCGTTTGGCGTTTCTTGCTCTGGTGCAGCCACTGTTGTGAAAGCCGTCCGACAGCATTATCACAAGACAATGATCGTGAAGTTGTCACCTAATGTGACCGATATCGCTAGTATTGCACGTGCTTGTGAGGATGAAGGAGCCGATTCCGTATCGTTGATTAACACCCTTATGGGAATGGCAATAGACATCGAGCGTCGTCGTTCAAAGCTGAGTATCCGTACTGGTGGACTAAGTGGTCCTGCCATAAAACCAGTCGCTGTACGTATGGTGAATGATGTTGCAAGAGCCGTAAAGATACCAGTTATTGGACTAGGAGGTATATCAACAGCAGAAGATGCAATAGAGTTTCTTATGGCAGGGGCAACTGCTATTCAAATAGGAACAGCCAACTTCATCGACCCACAAGTGACCATTAAGGTGCGTGACGGAATTAATTCCTGGTTAGATAAACATGGTTGCAAGTCGGTTACAGAGATTATAAATTGCCTTGAATAAAGGGTGAGTTCAATCGCTAAATATAAGATAATATTATGAAGAAAATGCTTTTGATAGTCGATCCACAAGTCGATTTCATCAGTGGATCATTGCCAGTTCCTGGTGCTGCAGTGGCTATGGATGCACTTGCAGAGTATGTTCGTGCGCATGGCGAGGAGTATTCTGTGAAGGTTGTAACCTCAGATTGGCATCCTTATCATCATAATTCTTTTGTTGATGAAGGTGGTCAATGGCCTCGTCATTGCGTCCAATATTCAACTGGCGCAGCCTTATGGGAATCATTGCTAGTTGCTCTTAACGAGAGTACTGATGGCTTTCAAATGCTTTATAAAGGCGATACTATTAATCGAGAGGAATATTCCATCCTGCAGAATAAAAGGTCTGCAAGACTGCTTTTAGAGCTCCTTGTTGATCACCACATCAATCAGATTGATGTCTGCGGACTAGCTGGTGATGTCTGCGTGTTGAATACTTGTAAGGATTTAAAGGCGATGATAGGAGAGAGGCGACTCCACGTTTTGAGGGAGTTGGCTCCATCTTTAGATGGTGGCAAAGCCTTGAACGAGTTTGTGAAGACCTTGGAAGCGTAAAAGGAATTGGTTGGCAATCAATCAAGAGATTGTTATCTATGTTGGAGAAGAAACTCATGTGAGTTTGAAAAGATACCACTCTGCCTGGGAAAATAATCTAAAAGTTTCCGCATAATAGGTTATAAGGAAATAAATAATAGTCTATTTTCTCTTTTAACAAAGTCTTTTCTCTTGATATAAGGGCGAATAGGAGTAAGATAGATGAGCATTTGTTCGCCTTGAAAGGAGCATAAAAGAAGAGGATGCCAACCATCAATAAGAATGGTTACGGCATCCTCTTTTTCGTATTCTTACGTCCATGACCTGTGTAGCTTATATTCGTTTGGCATTGTCAACAAGCAGGGCATCGAGTATTGTCATGGCTGCCATAGCTTCAACAATAGGTACGGCACGTGGCAGAACACATGGATCATGACGCCCATGGACGTCTATCTTCGTTGCTTCTCCCTCTTTATTGACTGTCTCTTGTTCCATCAATAAGGTGGCAACAGGCTTGAATGCAACACGAAAATAGATATCTTCTCCATTGCTTATACCACCTTGTATTCCTCCGCTATGATTCGTTTTTGTTTTGATATCATGCGTTTGTTGCTTGTCAGAAGAGGGGATGAATACATCGTTCTGTTGGCTACCTCGATAAGAGGCACTCGCAAAGCCCTCTCCATACTCGAACCCTTTCGCTGCATTGATACTAAGTATTGCAGCTCCCAGTTGGGCGTGTAGTTTATCGAATTCAGGCTCTCCCAATCCGACAGGGCACCCCTTAATAACACAAGTAATTACGCCTCCAATCGTATCTCCTTCACGCTTCATTTCAGCAATGAGTGCCTCCATCTCCTTCGCTTTCTTTGGTTCTGGACAGCGCACGGGGTTGCTTTCAATGAGCGAGAAATCATATTTTTGATAGTCTTTGTCAAGCGTTATATTACCCACCTGACTGGTGTAAGCTGTAATACTAATACCTTTCTGCTTTAGAACTAACTTTGCCAACGCACCAGCAACGACACGTGAAAGGGTGATGCGAGCCGATGCGCGACCTCCTCCTCGATAGTCTCGAATGCCATACTTATTATAATAGGTGTAATCGGCATGAGATGGTCTAAAGAGATTGGCGATGCTATCGTAGTCTTTTGACTGCTGATTCCTATTCCTTACGATGAAGCCAATAGGGGTGCCAGTAGACTTTCCTTCGAATACACCACTCAGTAGTTCCACTTGATCAAGTTCCTTCCTGTCAGTCGTAATCCTACTTTGTCCTGGTCTTCTTCGAGCCAATTCTCGTTGTATGAAGTCGATGTCGATAGGAATACCAGGTGGCATTCCATCCACCACGCCACCGACAGCCACACCATGACTCTCGCCGAAGGTTGTTAGTGTAAAGAGCTTACCAAACGTGTTCATAATCAGTTGCCACAGTTGCAGCCATCACCACATCCGCCACCACAGCCACAGCTATCACCATCGTCACAGTTGCTTCCGCAGCCTCCGCCACATCCACAATGATGCTGGTTCATGCGGTCGAAGAAGTCCTTAACTTCAGCCTCGCTTGCCTCGCGATTCTCGATAACCTGTCCGCGAAACATTAAATCCTTACCAGCGAGCGGATGGTTTAGATCAATCGTAACCTTATCCTCTGATACCTCAAGCACCTTACCCAAGAAGCGTTGCCCCTGCTCGTTTTGCAATGGAACAATCGCATCCTTATAGATATTCTTTGCGTCGAACTCACCATTCACACTGAAAGTTTCCTTGTCAAGAGCCAACACGCTGTTTGCATCATGCTCCCCGTAAGCCTGCTCCTTAGTAAGTGAGAACTCAAAGTTAGCACCTGTTTCGTGCTTAACAATCTCCTCTTCAAAAGCTGGCAAAGCCATGTCGCAACCCGTATAGAACTGCATTGGCTTTTGTTCCTCAGTCTTTTCAATGAAGTGTTCAACTCCATTCTCTACGCTATTTAACTCATATTTGACTACGATGAGTCGATGTGTATTTTCCTTCATTATCGTTTTTTCTTTATATATAATATGTTGTAAAGGGTATGCAAAGATAGTTATTTTAAACGAGATAGAGCCTTCTTAGTTACTGATTTTTCGATTTGCAGTCCTTTAGAATATGGTTTGTAACGGAAAAGATAGTCAAAGTATGATTTTGTTGCTGATATATATCAAACCTCTTGATATGTGTCAAAAATATAAGATAAAAGCACGAAAATGTGTTGATTAATCATTGTATATGCCAAAAACCTACTAACTTTGCAATCGTAAACAAGATAAAACTACAGATTTAAAGATAACAAGAGGCATCGTAAATGACGCCTTTGACTAAAGAAAGGAAAATGAATATGAAGAAGATTGTATTGACAGTAGTAGCAGTAATGAGTATGACAATGGCTTTTGCAGCAGGTGAGAACGATAACAACACAGCAACAACCAACGCATACAAGTTCAATCTCAGCACATATGCATTGAGCCGTGCTCTTAATCTCAACCAGGATCAGGTAGATGTAGTAGAGGATATTAACCGCACTTTCTCAGCAGAGATGATGAATGCAGCTGTATCTGATAGCTCTGAGCGTGAGGCTAAAGTAAATGCTGCCATCAAGAAGGATCTTTCTTATATGCACTATGTTTTAAACAATAGTCAGTATCGCGAGTATGTAAAGCTCCTCAATGTTACATTGAACAACCGCGGTCTTAACAAGTAAACGATCCTCTTTCCTCTTCCGATAGGAGAGATTCATACAAGATATATTAAAGGCTACGAATCAGGTTTCTGATTCATAGCCTTTTTTATTGCAAAAGGCTAATAGCAATTTATCGCAGCCTTTGATATAGAAAAGAGCAGGGGCGGAATCCCTCGTCACCAGTGCTCTTTGCAAGATTAATTATTGCTGTTTAGAGGAATCCGTATTAAATGGAAAGACTTGTTGAATAGTGATATTTTGTAATAAAATACTGCTAATTTGAGGGTATGTCTTTGCAATATTTTCGATGAGGAGCGTACTTTGACTCAAATACGCAAATTATGAGACATATAAAGTGGTACTTTGTAAATCGCTGATAAACACTATGTTATGTGGATTGAGGTGTCATTCTAACGAAAATAGTATTCATTATTCCTGAAAAACAAGGTACTTTTTGCCAAAAATCTATATATTTCTCAGCTAAAACCTATATAGGTTTTGCCCAAAAAACTATATATCTTTTTGGAAAAAAACTATATACTTTTTGCGCAAAAAGGTATATACTTTTCAGGAAAAAAACCAACTTCTAACTCGATTTTCATCTATAATGTTTCCCTTTTGACTCTAGAATGAGAAATTTAAATGTAAAGTACTTTCAGAAATATAGTAAGCCATTTAAGCTATTTGAAGAAAGGTAATGTTGTCTCAAATATGTACTTTTGCACATTACAATGATATACGAACTTGGGAAGCAGATGAGGGTGTCTGCCTCCTCTTTTGTTGTTGATTAATGATTCTTCTTATAGCTTTGTACAGCCCAACAACCCATGACAAGACCGATGCCAAGGAGTGCGAGAACCTGATGTAAGATACTCTTTAAGTTTCCACCACGAATGAATACAGTGCGAATCGCATCTATGAAGTAGCTTACTGGGTTGGCGTATGTAGTGAGATAAGCTGCAGCTGGCATTGACCGAGTAGGAGTAAAGAGCCCAGAGAGCAAGAGGAGTATCACAACAAAGAACCACATGACAAGTATGGCTTGCTGCATTGTGTCCGAGTAGTTGGATATTATCAAGCCAAAGGACGAGAAGAAGAGGGCTAACAACATCGCTAAGAGATAGATAAGCGCCACATTACCCACAGGAGTAATGTCGTATAAAGCCCATGACAACAGTAGACAAACAGTGATAACGAAGGAGGCTATCAGCCAATAAGGGATTAACTTTGCAAGTATAAACGTCCATTTATTTACTGGTGTCACATTGATCTGTTCAATAGTACCAGCCTCCTTCTCCCCGACAATATTCAGTGTTGGCAAAAAGCCTGTTATCATCATCATTATTATCGCAAATAGTGCGGGAATCATATAACGCTTATAGTTCAGTTGTCTATTGAAGAGATAGAACGTAGAAACGTTCGTTTGCAACGCCTGCAAAGTAGGGACAGCATTGGCCGTCAACATCTGTGAGAGGTAAACAGACCCTATCGACCCCTTTGTTCCATTAACGGCATTGGCAGCAATGAGCACTTGTGGCTTGTTGCCCAAGGTCAGGTCACGACTATAATGTTGTGGTATCACCACAACGATGTCAGCCTCAGAATGTTCGATATCATTGAGTGCTGCAGTATAGGAAGGCTGTTGTCCGTGAAAAGAGAAATATTTATTGGCTGCAATCTCATGTACTAACTGTTGCGAAAGAGTAGACCTATCATTGTCTACTACATCAACAACAACATTCTTCACCTCCATATTCATGACCCAAGGCATAATACACATAATCATGATGGGGAACATAACAATGAGTCGGGGGAGGAACGGGTTGCGTCGAATCTGTGTAAACTCCTTTCGTAGAAGATATTTCAGTATCATAATGAAGTTACTCTAATCGTTTGTTAAACATGGCGAGTGATAGTCCGAGTAGGCCGATAAGCATACAAATTAAGACTATCATCTCGTGCATCACTTGTCTTACTCCCACCCCCATAATCATCAGTTTGCGCATAGCACTGGTATAGTAACGTGTCGGAATGATAGCCGAAACGTATTGTAACACCTTTGGCATTGACTCAATAGGGAAAAACATACCAGAAAGCATCACGATAGGCATGAGTAGTACCATTGCTGATAACAACAAAGCAACTAACTGTGTTTTGGCAATGTTAGAGACGAGTAAGCCTAATGAAAGGGCTAAGAGGATATAGATAGTAGAGATAACGAATATCCAGAACACCGACCCTTGCAAGGGAACACCGAGTAGGCTGTTTGCCATAAGTAGGATGACAATTAGGATGATGAAGGCAAGCACCAAGTAAGGAATGGCCTTTGCGATGATGATAAGTATTGGTCGAACGGGCGAGACCAGCAGCACCTCCATTGTTCCCCGCTCTTTTTCACGAACAATAGAGATAGAAGTCATCATGGCACATACCAACATCAACAGTGTTCCCATGATAGCAGGAACGAAGTTGTAAGCCGACTTCATTTGCGGGTTATACAGTAGCTTCGTATTTACTAAGCCGTTATTCGGATTCGTAATGACGGCATTGGCGTATTGAGTCCATTGTTGCGCCATATTCGGGTCGGCACCGTCTACTATGAATTGAAGGCCTGAATGTCCGCTGGCATAGTCCTTTCCAAAGACAATAGCCAAGTCGGCCTTTTGGTCTCGGATAGCTTGTTCAGCCTCTGCGGGAGTAGCAACAAGCTGCGTTATCGTGAAATACTCCGATGCAGATAAGCGGTCGACAGCCTGCTGCGTAACGTAATCAGTGTTACTCATCACTATCACCGTCCGTACATTCCGCACGTCATTCCTAACGGCATAACCAAAAAGAAGCATCATGATGATAGGCATTCCAAAGAGAATCAGCATTGTTCGTTTGTCTCGAACAATGTGTTTAGCTTCCTTGATGATGAATGATATAAATTGTTTCATTGCTTGTTGGTTTCCTTTTTGCATGTTGTCATGCTGTTCTAAGCGATTTTCTCAAAAGCTCTTAAGCTTTCTCTCAAAAGCTCCTAAGCTTTTTCCAAAAAGCTCCTAAGCTTTCTCAAATTAGTTCGCGAACTTTTTGCAGATTGTTCGCGAACATTTTCTAAATTCTTCGCGAACATTTCGTAGCGTCTCATGTGACTTAGTCTGAACTCCTCTTCGCCTGTCGAGCTAAGTAGGTAAAGACCTGGTCAATATCGGGTAGATTAAATTTCTGCTTCAGTTCGGTGGGTGTTCCAAGGGCTTTAATCTTCCCATCAACCATGATGGAGATGCGGTCGCAATATTCAGCCTCGTCCATATAGTGGGTCGTAACGAAGACGGTTATACCTCTTTGGGCAGCATCATAGATTAATTCCCAGAACTGTCTTCGTGTAGCAGGGTCAACTCCTCCCGTCGGTTCGTCGAGGAAGACGATACCAGGAGAGTGGAAGATACTCACCGAGAAGGCCAACTTCTGTTTCCAACCTAAGGGCAGGCTTGACACTAAGGTGTCACGATGTTCTGAGAAATTCAGGCATTGGAGAAGAGCGTCGGTCTTGTGTTTAATCTCTTTATCGTCCATTCCGTAGATACCAGCAAACAGACTGATATTCTCTGCCACAGTAAGATCTTCATAGAGAGAGAACTTCTGACTCATATAGCCAATGTGCTTCTTTATCTGCTCATAGTCTGTTCGGATGTCGTATCCCACAACCCTTCCCGTCCCACTTGTGGGCTGGCTGAGTCCTGTGAGCATGTGCATCGCTGTAGTCTTACCAGCTCCGTTGGCCCCAAGAAAACCGAAGATTTCACCCTTTCTCACCGTGAAGGAGATGTCGTCAACAGCATGGAAAGTGCCGAAAGCCTTTACCAGATGTTCCACTTCAATAACGTTTTCTGTTGTGCTTCCCACCTTGTTGTTATCATGCTTATCATCATGTTCAAGGTTGGGAGGACTAAAGATGTCGCTAAACTCATGGAGTATCTTCTCTGGCGAACCAATACCTCTTATCTTGCCTTCCGATAGGAAAGCCACCCGTTCACAGCGTCTCACCTCATCAAGATAAGGTGTGGAGGCAACGATGGTAATCTCTCGCTCTTTTAGTAGGGAGAGTATGTCCCATAACTCCTTACGGCTAACAGGGTCGACACCCGTTGTCGGCTCGTCCAAGAAGAGGACACTCGGCTTATGAACAAGAGCACAGCAGAGGGCTAACTTCTGCTTCATACCACCCGATAATGCGCCAGCCTTGCGGTCTTTGAAGGGTTCTATCTGCGAATAGATAGCCTTGATAGCATCGTAGTTCTCCTCAACTGTAGTACCAAAGAGCGTCGCAAAGAAGTGAAGGTTCTCCTCTACTGTTAAGTCTTGATAGAGTGAGAATTTCCCTGGCATATATCCAACCCGCTTTCTTATCTCCTTCATTTGCTGTATGACATCGTACCCCTCAACCCTTACGGAGCCTTCGTTAGGAAGGAGCAAAGAGCAGAGAATGCGATAGAGTGACGTCTTACCCGCACCATCTGGGCCGATAACACCGAAGAGCTCACCTTTCCTTACTGAAAAGCTGACGTCTTGCAATGCCTGTACTTTGCCGTATCGCTTAGCTACTTGGTTTACTTCTATTGCGTTCATCAGCATTGTTAAAATTTCACCTCACCGTACATTCCTATCTTCACATAGCCATCGTTCGTGAATTGTATCTTAATGGCATACACCAAGTCAGCCCTTTCGTCGTCTGTAACAATGGTCTTTGGCGTAAACTCTGAACGGCTTGATATCCAGGTGACCACCCCATCATAGGTTTTCTTCTGACCTTTCCCATAGTCGGCCATGACTTTTACCTTCTGTCCTATCTTCACACGTTTCAATTGCTCGGAGGTAACGTATGCACGGAGAAACATCCTCTTGGTGTCGGCAATCTTGAAGAGTGGCTTACCAACAGGGACATACTCTCCAGCCTCAACATACTTCTCCAAGACCGTTCCTGTAATCGGACTCCGTACGAAGGTATGGGCTATTTGGTCGTCGAGTTGGGCTTGTTGCGTACGTACTCCTGCCTGTTGAGCATTGATACCAGCCTGTTGTGCGTCTATACCCTCCATCTGTGCCGTAATCCCTTTGTTCTGTTCGGCTAAAGAAGTGTTCTGACTGCTTATCTGTTCTTCTGTGGCAGCAAGTTGTTTCAGCAATACCTGTATCTGATAGTCTATGTCATCAACTTGCTTCCGAGCGACGGCTCCGTCCTGCAAAAGCTCTGCAAAGCGTTGACGCTCCCGTTGCTGGTTTGCTATCTGCTGTCGGATGGCTGCTACCTGCTTCTTCAAATCGAGTTGTTTGCTGCTTGTTGCCTGCTGATTAGCAGCCAACTGGCGTTTGTTAGCGGCTAATTGTCCGTGCGTGGCAGCGAGCTGTTCATTGCTACTCGTCAGTTGTTCACGTTTCAAAGTGAGTTGTCGAGCATCAATCCGCCCCACTGTCAAACCTCCATTCAACACCTGTCCTTCGCTCACATTGAAGTTCTCAAGCTGTCCTGTCGACTCTGCCGACACAGTCACTTCAGTAGCCTCAAATGTCCCAGTAGCGTCATAATCTTTCTTGTCTTTCGCACATGATGCTATCATCAGAGCACCGAGGCTTATTAAAAGAAGCTTTTTCATATCTTTAGTTGTTTTATTCGTTGTTGGTGAACTTTAGGTTATACATCTCTTTGAGCATGTCAATTTCGTGTATAGCTTGCTGCGCCTTGGCTGCATTCTCATTGTTAATCTCTCTCAACAAACTATTTACATCAATAATGCCATGAGCCAGTTTCGATTCAGCAGCCTTACGGATATGGGTGCGCAGGTCGATGATTTCGTCGTCGTTCTGCATCATTTTGCGGTACCTATTGATATTCTCTTTCTGTTGTATCTCGTCTATACTGTTGTTAAACAAGAATACTTCTCGTGCATTCTCTATTTGTTCTCGTTGTAGTCTCAGTCTTGCTTTATCATTCCTATGAGTATAGAGTGCACCGATGTTCCACGATAGTTTTACGCCCACTAAGCCGTTCAGACTCCATTTATGTTGCATCATATCCTCAAACATATTGAGTCCTGGATAACCATAATAGCCTTGTGCAAAGCCCTAAGTGCGGCTTTAATCGTGCGTCTAAGGCTTTCTCCTGTGCTTCAGAAAGGCGTAATTGATTGTCAAAGAGCCTTATCTCTGGTCGGGTATTCGTTGATACAACTGCGTCAAGGGCTTGAGGTTTCTGCAGATGAGTGATTTCAATGCCACAGAAGATGCTTAGCATCCTACTTAACATCTGTTTCTGTGCTTTCAGACTCTCGTTAGCTTGCTCTGCGCTAAGCCGTTCGGCCCTCACGTTCTCATAGTCGCTTGTTGCTGCCGTACCACCTTTCACCATGGCAGAGAGTTTCTGCTCGCTCGATTGTAGCAGTGCCTTGACATCATCATTGAGTTTGATTTGTTCGTCAAGGAGCAAGAGTGAGAAATATAACTCATTGACCCTTCTTCGCACCTGATATAGATTTACCTCATTCTCAGCCTCCTGTACCTTTCCTTCCTGGCTGGCTATCTTACGTTGACCACTGATAACGCCGCCGTCATAAATAGGTTGCTGTACATCAATAGATAGCTTATATTGGTCTTTCCTAAGACCTTTCATTTTCAGTCCTACCTGCTGGAACATACTTTGCAGATGGTCAGGCCATTCAGCAACAGCGCTCTGATAAGTAGCTTGAGCAGCTGCAGTCACCTGTGGCAACCACCCTTTCTGAATGTTCTTAACCGTTAAGTCGGTCGTCTTTGCTATCAAGTCATAATGCTTGATAATGGGATAGTGCTTCTCTGCCGCACGCTGACATTCGTCCAAAGTCTGTGCTTGTACAACTGATGCCGAAGCTAATAATGCAAGAATTAATATTTTCTTCTTCATGTCCTATTCTATCGTTTCATAACCAATTAACATCTATGATGCTGACAAAGATAGTCTATTTGATGGAGTGGTTGGTTATTAAATACACAGAAAAGATGGTCAGATTGTACGATTTCTGGGCTTTCCTGCCTTTCATTCAGAGGATTAATACTAATTTTGTAATCGAATCATACAATAAGAACATATTATGGGAGAAGTCAAGACCATCAACCCTTTTTCGATGGATAATATCGATATTAACGAACTATCGAAACAACAGGAACGAATCATGATGGCGGATGATGTCGTGGTAGCTATCAATGGGCACTTGCAGCACACACGCTTTCTTGAGAAGGAAAAGATCTATCAGATAGTCGAACCACGACTAGTTCTTGGTATGAACGGACAAGCTGATATTTGTTTAAACCTGCAAGACTATCATCTAGAGAAAGGCTGTTTACTACTATTGCCATCTGATACAATCCTTGAAATAAAGAATGTTTCAGATGATGCGCGTGTAGTTGCTCTTGTCTTCCGAGAGGGGATTAACCTTACAGATGAGATTGTTCTCAATGTTTCACCAGCAGAGTTTAGTCGTATCCTACGTATGATTTATCTTACATGGGACATTCTTCAGCTTAAACCTTATCGGCGAAAAACTATCCAAAACCTACTCCAATCGATTATTTCAGACATTCAATATATAAAGGATATAGCAGATGAAAGTGAGAAGCACGACCAAAGTACTCGTACACAAGATGTCTTTATGCAATTCAAACGATTGGTACATAAGTATTGTTTCAGCGAACGTTCTATTCCATTCTATGCGTCACAATTACATGTAACTCCGCATCATTTGTCTGCTATCATTCGGAAAGCTAGTGGGCATAGCGTCATGTATTGGATTAATCGTGCTACCATTCAGGAGGCGAAACTACTATTGAAAACAAACAATGCGATGGGATATGAGATTGCTGATCAGTTGCATTTCTCTAGTGCATCAGCCTTTTCTAAGTTCTTCAAGAGGGAAACAGGCATGACACCAAAGATGTATCAAGAGGACATGAAATAATGAGGGGAAGGGAGAGGGGTTCTTGAGCAATCAAGCACTTTTTTCTTCTTTTCTTTGCTCCTTTAATTTATTCTTCTTACCTTTGCCGCCGTGAAACAGTTAGCAATGACATATCAAGTGAACGAAGTACTGCAAAGAATTATCCGATTCTTTGCATCTTTTTGCACTTTATCTTTGGTCAATCCAAATAATTTGCTAACACACACACACACACACATTCGCACCTAGCGTCTAATAACACATTTTTTCTTCTCGCATACGCGCGCGCGAAGCGTGCCGTAACCCCTGTAAACAAAGGACTTTCAAGAGTTTCCTTTGTTCGCTTTTTTATGCCCTTTTGTGAACTCGGTTTTGAGCAAAATAAGAACGAAATAACAACTATTTTAATCAATGAAGTAATGAGAAAAAAGCAAGTAAAGAAGAGTTATTCTGCACCAGCGTGTACGATAATTCAAGTCAATGAAGCCACTAATTTAATGCAAACGTCTTTCCCAAGTCAGCATAAGAAGGCAAATCATGCTACTGGTCCAGCTGCTGCTAAGGCAAGTCAATGGAATGATGAAGACTTAGAAGATGAAAGCACATCTTCATGGGAAGACTAACAGAGAGTTATTAACTAAAAGAACAAAGTAAAACGAATAAATGATGAAGAAAACAATGAAACAACATTCATTCACATCACAACTAAAGTCCTTGGCTGTTGTATTTGGTGTAGCCTTGGCTTTTGCATCCTGTGCTAATGAGGATGTAGCCCAGAACCCAACGAACCCCAATGATGATAACGACAAGAACCTCACTACTTTCGTAGCTGGTGACGAGACAAAGACCCGTACCTCACTGAATTATAACAATAGCGACTTTTATTGGGAAGCAGGTGACTATATCTACGTAAAGGATGATGATAATGTCTTGCGGAAGAGTAGTAATGCCCCAACCAGTAAGGTAGCCTCTTTTAAGTATAAAGTACCAGGCAAGTTTACAGGAAATAGCTATAAGGTTTATTACTTGGGTAAGTATAATAACGTCGGTCAAGTTACAATCTCCGATCAACAAACGCAGACAGCCCCAGACAATACAGAACACTTTGGCACAGCAGGCGATTATGGAATTGCTACGGCAAACAAGGTGACAGGCAAGCAACAATTTGCTTTGAATTAGAGCATCAGGCAGCTTACCTTGTCTTCCAGCCTTACACGAGTAATACAATTCTGCAAAGCTGTTACTTAACTAAGATAGAGGTAACTTCTGACAACGATATTGCCGAGACTTATACTGTCAACACAAGCACGGGAGCCCTTACAAGTTCAGCTGGTGGCAAGAAGATTGTCTTGACAACAAAAAGTGGTGGAAATTCTAACGGTTTCCCATTGACCAACAGTTCTGCTAGTGTAACCACAAATGGTGCTTATATGGTAATCAAGCCTGGAACTCATATCTTAAAGGTGCGTTATTGGCTAAAGGACGGCGCAACCAACGTAGAAGGTACTATCACAAAGGTACTCCCTTCTACAGCTTACGCTTCTAACACCTACTATGACATGACTGCTAATCTTGACGTAAAGAACTACGATGGCGACCATTATTACATGTGGGATGCAGAGAAGCAGTATTGGTATGGTTACGAATGGACACAGCACTTGTCAGGAAACACAGGTCAGCCAACACTAAATGGTAATAGTTCTTCAAATTATGCCCAGAGCAATAGTGACGTGTCTCGTTGGCATCACGAAGGCGGTGGTTCAAGTAGATTCGATGCTACTCGTAGTTCATGTAAAGACCTTCCAAACGCCAACGAGATGTCTTGGTACTGTATGTATGGTGATCCTCGTTGGGACGCAGACGAATTATGGACAACTATGGGTCATTTATATAAAGGTGGCATGTGGTTTAAGAAGAAGTCCGTTCTACTGGCAGAGCATCATTACGACACAGAAAAATCTGCCGATAATACAACCGACTTACGTACAACATATACACAATACAACAATAACAATCTAAGTATTAATTCTGGCGTTCCTTCTGCAGCCGATGCAAACAAATATTTCTATCTGCCCGCCTTGGGTCGGTACGACTTTGGTCAGCAGTACAGTGTTGGCGACGTAGGCTATTATTGGTCGTCAAGTGCTAAACCATGGGAGGGTGGTACCGCGCTCTACGCGTACAGCCTGGGCTTCAGCGATAGTTACATCGTCGTGGGCAACAGCAACCGAACCGGCGGGTTCAGGGCAGAGAAGTTCTCGGATTTTGGGGATAATTAATGCGAAAAAATATGACAAAAGAGGATAAAACCAACCCCTTTATAAGTGGTTGATAATCAAGGACTTATAAATAGGGTACCAAAGTATGATACTTAGGGGGTCTAAGTATGATACTCAGGTACCCTAAGTATGATACTTAGGTACCCTCAGTCCCACACCGAGGGTGGCTCGAATAAGAAAATAATTTACATATTATATTCACCAACTTTAAAACATTAATATTATGGCATTTTTAAGAAAGTAAAGAAGAAGTTGACAGGGCTATGGTATCCAGAAGCGATAACCGTAGGGAAGCCCGTAACAACAGACCAAGTGGCTGACCGATTGGCATTGATTTCGACGGTAAGCCGTGGTGACACGTATGCTGTGCTGAAGGATTTAGGCGAAGTCATGGCGTCCTTTATGGCAGAGGGTCGCACCGTGAAATTGGAAGGTGTGGGGACGTTTTACTACACCATCAATGCCGATAAGGGAATCGCGAAGCCGGAAGAGGTGACGGCAAAGCAGATAAAGAATGTCCGTGTGCGCTTTATTCCCGAGACATCACGCACACAGAGCAATAAGGTTGCCACTCGTTCTCTGGTTTCGGATAATATTTATTGGGAAGAGTGGAAAGAGAAAAAAAGCCTCACCCCGGCCCCCTCTCCGAATGGAGAGGGGAGTGAAGATCACACTGGACCACAGGCAGGGTAATACCCCCCTCAAAGAAGCCTCCCCAAGCCCCTCCAAAGGAGGGGATGTCCTTATAGCATACAGTTTGAAACGATGAAAGTATGTAAGTAGGGTTAGGGACATCCCCTCCTTTGGAGGGGCTTGGGGAGGCTTTCTTTAGGGTCGGCTTTCTTTTTATGCCACGGGAGCATTTTAGATTGATTCAGGGTATCAATCGTTCTGTAATAAGACAATCGATTATATTAATTGTGAAATTAATGTCTTTCAAAACTAGTGTATTAATTTGGTTCTCTCGCTCTCGTGGTACGGCCTCACCCCAAGCCCCTCTCCTACAGAGAGGGGAGCGCCTAACGGGGTGGGGCTTTTGTATGAGACAGAGGAACATGGGATTTAGAGACATAATGCATAAAGACATATTTTTTCAATGACATAAGTTTTGGACACAGAGTAACATACGAGCATAGGGTTATAGTGACATGGGTTTATACAGAAGGACAGAAGAACATATTATTTAATGACATAAGTTTTGGAGACAGAGTAACAGATGAACACGAGGTTGTAGTAACATATTTTTTTGGATGCTGGATAACATCTTTTGCCTATCTCATTTATTTTTTGTTCCTTTGCAAGGTGAATAATCACGAATAGAGATGGTGATGATATTGCCAGGAATAGATTAACCCGCAAATAAGAAATAAATGTATAGGATTCTTTTATCCCTCATCTTTTTGTTATCAGTGTGCAAACTCGAAGCACAGCGACCCTCTTTTGATAAGATGTCGCCCTTTGTGCGGGAAGCAATGATGGATGAATTGACAAATAGACGGCTCACTCGTTCTGTTGGAGATCAGCGTATATTGACAGCATTTGTGCGTATCAATGGAGATGCGGAGAGGGTCTTGCATAGATATGGATGTCGTGAGTTAGCACGTGTCGGGGACATTAGTATTGCTGCTATTCCACTTGATAAACTAGGTGAATTGTCGCTTTGTAAGCAGGTAACTAAGATAGAATCGGGCAAACGGTGTAGTGTTCAAATGGATACAACAGCGGTAGTGATTAATGCTCTGCCTGCTCAACAAGGAGTTGATTTCTCGCAGGCTTATACGGGGAAAGGCGTTGTTGTGGGTGTACAAGATATTGGTTTCGATCTGACGCATCCTACTTTCTATTCTGCAGATATGAGCAGATATCGCATTAAGGCAATGTGGGATCAGTTGTCAAAGGATAGTGTTGGTACAGGACTTTATGTAGGTCGTGACTATGTGGGAGAGCAGGCTTTATTGCAAGTTGGGCACCCCGTTGATGGCTTGACAGAGACTCATGGAACGCATACAGCAGGCATAGCTGCAGGAAGTGGGGCAGAGGGTAATGGCGTGGTATCGCCTTATCGCGGTATTGCTTACGATGCAGATTTGGTCTTAGTGGATAATGCTGCAGGCGATAATGTTAAGTATATAGATCCAAAAGACTATTATAAATTCACTTATGCAACCGATGCTTTGGGTTTTAAATATATCTTTGATTATGCCGACCAACAGCGTAAGCCATGTGTAATAAACTTCAGTGAAGGGAGTACGCAGGATATTCATGGTTATGACCAATTATATTATGAATTACTCTCATCACTGACAGGACCAGGGCATATCATAGTATCTTCAGCGGGAAATAATGGTGCCAAGCGTTCTTATATACATAAGCCAGCTGGGCAGGAGAAGGCAGGAATCTTTCTTGTTGGCGAACCGAATATGGCTTCTGTCACGTGTACATCGGTAAAGCCATTTGTCTTCCGTACTACTATATATAATGTGGCAAATGGTCCGAAAGTATTTGATATTCCTACAACAAAGGTGTGTGCTGCTCGCGATTCATTGTTTACGGACTCTGTTGTTATTGATGGAAAGAAGTATTTGTGGAAGGTTCTTGCCTATCCAAATAGTTATAACCACACAAAGACAGCCTATGACTTTCTCATCAAGTCTACCGCTTTAGGACAGAGTACGAGTGTATCCTTACAATTAGTAGGGAGGGATGCTGACATCGAACTCTATCGTATGTCTGGTGACCTGCAAACCAATTCTTTGGATCCAAGTCTCAATGCTGGTGAATTTACACATAGTATCTTCTCGCCATCAAGTGCACCATGTGTCATATCTGTTGGAGCGACAGGCTATTGCACAAGTTTTATAAACTATTTGGGTGAGAAGAAAGTTTATAATAATGGTGAACATGGTGCTCGTGCACCTTTTTCAGCCGTTGGACCGACCTTTGATGGTCGAGTGAAACCAGATGTTATGGCTCCAGGACAGAATATAATCTCAGCTTATAGCTCGTTCTATATTAGTACTCCCACGAGGGAGGATGGCTCTGTTAAGAATGATATTAAGAGTGATGTCCGCCACTTTGAGTACAATGGTCGTATGTATGCATGGAATGCGAATGCGGGTACATCAATGTCTGCTCCAGTTGTTACAGGTGCTATCGCACTATGGTTAGAGGCTAATCCAAAGTTGACACCAGCGGATTGTCTAGACATCTTCAAGCAGACTTGTACGCATTATGATACGTCACTTTCTTATCCTAATAACCTCTATGGATATGGTCAGATAGATGTAACTAAGGGCTTGAAGGAGGTTTTGCGCAAACAAGCATTAGGTATTACGAAGATAGAAAAGGTTGTGACAGATGACCATATATACCTTTTGGATGGACGATGTGTTGGTACTTCGGTAGAGAATCTCCCCAAAGGTATATACATAAAGAATGGCAGAAAGTTCGTAAAGTGAAACTTACAGCTCCCTAAAAGTAGGTATTTTGCATAAACCATTACTTTTAGGTATTGCAGATAATAGTTTTTCATCGTATCTTTGCAATCGTAAATAATAAACAAACAAGAAATTAAATCAGTAAAAGAAATATGAAGAAGACAATTGTTGTTTACGGTTCATCAACCGGTACATGTGAAGCTATTGCAAACACAATCGCAGAGAAGTTAGGTGTTGAAGCTATTAACGTATCAGACTTTAATGCTGATGTTGTAGCAGAGAATGATAATCTTATCCTTGGTACTTCAACATGGGGTGCAGGTGAATTACAGGACGATTGGTATGATGGTATCAATGTTTTGAAAGAAGCCGACCTATTTGGTAAGACTGTAGCAATCTTTGGCTGTGGTGATGCTGAAAGCTATTCTGATACTTTCTGTGGTGGTATGAAGGAGATTTATGACGCTGCACAAGGTGCTAACATCCTCCCAGGTGTATCAACAGAGGGTTATACATTCGATGATAGCGAGGCTGTTGTTGATGGTAAGTTTGTTGGTCTTGCATTGGATGATGTTAACGAGGATGACCAAACAGAAGGTCGTATCGATGCATGGTTAGAGGCTATCAAGCCAGCATTGTAATCTAGCAAGAAGATTTATCTTACATTATATAGAAGGGATAACTATGATGACGGATATGATGACAGCCGATATGAAGGTCTTGATGAATCACATCTATGAGTATCAGAAAGGGGTTCGACAGATGGTTCTCTATACTTGTAACAAAAAGTATGAGGCATTCGCAACACTCCGACTTGAGCATCAGAATATCCCTTATATCATTCAACCAGTTGGCAAAGATCGCATGAATCTGTTCTTCGGACGCAAGGAATGCCTTGATGCCATTCGGTTAATGGTAACGAAACCCCTTAACCAACTATCACCTGAAGAAGACTTTATTCTCGGTGCAATGTTGGGTTATGACATACGTGTGCAGTGCGAGCGGTACTGCGAGCGCAAGTGTCGTACTTGTAAATGTGCGACATAAGCCATAATTATTAAGTGATAATCTTGTTCGCGAAATAAATTATTTCATAATGTTTTTGTATTATAAATGGGCTTGTCGTGAGATAAGCCCTTTTAGTTTTTTCCATACGTAGAATGCTTCATGGTAATGGTATGTATCGTCCATCCCATCATCTGACAAGTAATCGTTTAATTCTGTTCTTTGCTTACGTTTATCTCCAAGTAAAGTTACCTTCTTTTCCCCTATTATCCATGAATTTTATGATGTCTTTTTGGTTGTTGATGGTGTAATTGCAAGTGTATACATCTGCTGTATTTACTGTTTTCACTAGATTACGTGGGTATTTGCCATAAGATCCTTGCTTAAATAAGACAGGTTCTACACCATATAGAATAGGTAAGGTATAGCCTAATTCTTCGAAAGCGATAAAATTCTTTGCAGGATAATCAGTGTAAGTATAAGCTATTTGGTTGCTTTCATCAATGCCGTCATAACTAATCGTTACGTTATCAATATTTCCCTTATCCTATGACACGATAGTCTTTCCACCATCTTCATAGCCCGATATTTGAGAAATTTGTCCATTAGTATTGTAGCTGAAGAGGAATAATTCAGTATACCCAGAATTATTGATAGTTGCTTTGGAAATCCTTCCAGCAGTTAGGATATAAGTAGCTTTGATATGAGTTCCCTCTCCTGTAATTTCTTTTATGATAGAGTCAGGAAAGTAAGTATAGCTTGTATGAGTTTGTTTAGAACTGATAATCTCATCATCAATCGTTTGGACAGCTTTCTTGGAAAAACTTAGCAATCTATGTTGTTCATCGTATTTAAAATCGCTGTATGTGTTCCCCTCATTATCCGAAAAACTTGTAAGCATTCTTACAGAAGCTTTTCCTTTTCCGTCCTCACTATCGGTTGAACATGATGAAAATATAGCTAATAATCCCAGGGCGACTGCAATACTTTTCTTATTCATTATAGTTTATTTACTGATTGTTTGGCAATGCAAATATAACTCTTTAATTCGGTATGGGCAAGTAGATTAGGAGGAATGATTCGACAGGTAATTCCGCTCCTATAAAAACGATAGTACTTTTTCATTGAAACGATAGTACTTTTTTGTGAAACGATAGTACCTTTTTATTGAAACGATAGTACCTTTTTATTGAAACGATAGTGCTGACTTTTCCTGATTTGACTAGACACTTTTTTGTTATATTAGCTGAATAAGTAGACAGTCTTTTTGTAAGTCTACTGGAAAGCTAGACACAAGTTGAGAATCCATGCTGGAAAGCTAGACACTTGGTCTTTATTGGATACGCAGAGCTTGTGGCTTGGCTTGTGTGGCAAAACTGGATGCCCCTCGATGGAGCATTCTGTTTTATGCTTATTGACATACACCTTCATTAGCGATTTGTAGTCTGGCTTGGCAAAGATAGTGGATTGTTACCATTCCTGCTATCCTTTTGTGGATAAACTTTATTCTTCCACATTCTTTTCTGTGTGCCTTGCTCGAAGTGGACGACCTGTGGAACCTTGTATCCAATGCTCATGTGCGGTCGGCAATAGTTGTAGAAGTGAATGTATCGCTGGATCACCTTGTGGGCATGCTCAAAGGTATTGAAGCGAGTTCGATAGACACATTCTACCTTTATTTTACCATTAATACTTTTCGCAATGGCGTTATCTGTAGGGTTATAATCCTCGGTCATAGAAATGGATATTTCATTGTCTTGAAGTTTCTTTACGTAGGCATCGCAACAGTATTGTACGCCACGATCGGAATGATGAATAAGTCCTGGTAGGGTATCCGTACTTCTCATTGCTTTGGCTTCTTCTATTGCCATATCCAAAGCTTTTAGCGTTATGGCAGCACGGAGAGTATCAGCCAATATCCAGCCTACAACCTTATGGGAATAGGCATCTGTAATGAGGTGCAGATAACATACATCGCCTGCTGCCAATGGAATGTAGGTTATATCTGCTACCCAGAGCTGGTTGGCTGCTGTGGGTACGAAGTCTTTTATACGATTTTTCCATTTATGATAACGATGATTTGAGTTTGTTGTATGACGAGGTTTGGGCTTGGGAAGCATTAAACCTTTACGACGTAAGAGATTGAAGAAGCTGTCACGACCAGGAACGAAGTTACGACCATACATGGCTATGAGCATCAGCCACAGCTTGTAACCGCCTATACCTGCATCCTCTGTACGAATCTCTTGGACGGATTCTATGACTTTACGTTCATGCTCCCGCTCCTTTATAATGTCAGTCTTTGACTGGTAGAAAGCCTGACGACAATGACCAAACAGCTTGCAAACGACAGAGACCTTATGGGCTCGTTCGTTGACCAGTTCTAACGCTGCTTGGCCCCAGATTTTTTTCGTATGGAGATATCAAAGTATTCTTCTGCCTTATCGATCAGTATATCACGGGCTAAAGTTTCCAGCTTGGAGTAGTCTAGAGCTTTCTCCAAATCCTTGATGCGCTTCTTTAGCTGTGCATTCTCTTCTTTGTAGCTGTCTTTGCTTCGATTTGCCATATCTTCTACTGATTCTGGTTCTGAGCACAAAGATACTATTTCTTGCCTACTTTCATATTTCTTTAGCCAACTATTTAATAGTCTGATACCACATATATCATGGGATATGCAGAACCTTTTCTTTGACTGACCTGATTGGTAATAAGAGCGGATGAGAGAAAGCTTCTCTTCTTCGCTGTAATGCTTGTAAATTTTACTCATAATGATAACACATTTTTTTATTAGTATTAAATGTGTCTACCTATATCAGTACAAGTCATGCCTTTTTCTGGAAGCGATATTTGCTTTTGATTCTTTCAATACTTAGGAACGGCAGATTTCGTTTTTGTTTGTGTCGCAGTCATATTGACATCTGTGTTTAAATCATGATTCTTTAGGATGAAATTAGACTATTGTGTGTGATAAGCGTGACTGCAAAAATGAAAAAACACCAAATGATTACTCACTTGGTGCCTGCTATTTCGGGGGAGAAAGGATTATTAATCCCGTCTGAAGATATCTCTTGTATAGACTTTTTCTTTTACGTCATCCAAGCATTTGTCATATCGATTCGCAATGATTGCATGGCAACGTTGCTTGAAATCATCAAGATTATTGACTACCAAACTACCAAAGAATGTGGCGCCATCTTCTAGTGTTGGCTCATAGATAATGACCTGTGCTCCCTTTGCTTTAATGCGTTTCATGACTCCTTGAATAGAACTTTGGCGGAAGTTATCACTATTCGACTTCATCGTTAGTCGGTATACTCCAATAACACATTCCTTCTCTTCATCGGGGTTATAATCGCCTCGATCATAATAATCATAGTAACCAGCTGTGTGTAATACTTGGTCAGCAATAAAGTCCTTACGTGTGCGATTGCTTTCTACGATAGCCTGGATAAGATTCTCGGGAACATCTGCGTAATTGGCTAGCAACTGCTTCGTATCCTTTGGTAAACAATACCCACCATATCCAAATGATGGATTGTTATAGAAGGAGCCGATGCGCGGATCGAGGCAAACTCCTTGGATAATGTTCGATGTGTTAAGTCCTTTCACTTCTGCATAAGTGTCCAACTCGTTGAAATAACTTACACGCAGTGCAAGGTAGGTATTGGCAAATAGCTTTACGGCTTCAGCCTCGGTAAGCCCCATGAAGAGGGTAGGGATATTCTCTTCGATAGCTCCTTCTTGTAATAATTGAGCAAAAAGATGAGCTGCGCAATCGATCGCTCGTTACCTTCTGGGCGTCCAACAATGATACGACTAGGATAAAGATTATCATATAAAGCCTTACTCTCACGCAGAAACTCTGGTGCAAAGAGAATATTCTCGCAGTTATATTTCGTTCGAATGTTCTCGGTGTAGCCCACAGGAATGGTAGACTTAATCACCATGATAGTATTAGGATTTACCTTCTTCACCACTTCGATGACTTCTTCCACATGACGTGTATCAAAGTAATTCTTGACAGGATCATAGTTTGTTGGTGTGGCGATGACTACAAAGTCGGCATCTTTATAAGCCGTCTCTGCATCCATCGTAGCTGTAAGATTCAGTTCCTTTTCAGCCAAATACTGCTCAATATAATCATCTTGAATGGGTGAACGACGATTGTTAATCAGCTCAACCTTCTCCTTTATTACGTCAACAGCCATTACTTGATGGTGCTGGCTCAATAACGTTGCAATGCTGAGACCGACATAACCAGTCCCAGCAACAGCAATCTTTAAGTCCTTTATATCTTTATCCATGTCTATTGTTCAGATTATTTGCAAAGATACTTCTTTTCTCTGGAAAGCATAAAAGAAGATGATAAAAACTTATTCTTCCGTTATAGACATGTATCGAATGAATCCTTAAACGTGGTGATATGTTTCTTTGAAAGGACGACGATAACGGGCACCCCATACGCCATCAGTTGCACGGATACCACAAGTAATGACCATACTAACCTCTGCGTTGTAAGGAAGATTTAATGCTTTCTTCACCAAAAGACTATCGAATCCTTCAAGAGGACAGGTGTCATAGCCAGCCTCACTCATAGCCAACATAAATGTCTGAGCGGCTAATGCGCAACTCTTATGTACACTAACTCGCATATCACCTTCGCTTACTTGTCGCATCATAGGGCGGAATAATCCAATACATTGAGCCAATGTCTTGCGGACAAGTCCCCACAATCCGAAGCAACGTGAGTAAAGAAAAGGTATTAATTTAGTGTAAGACATCTCCTGTTTCTTTATGCGATTCTCTTGCTTTTCGACGGGACTATAACTCTTGATATTGTTTCTTTCAAATGCAAGTGCAGCTTGCGCATGCTGTTTATATTGATCTTGACGAGTGACAAACACAACCATCTGTTGTGCTGAACGTGCCGATAACTGATCCAAACAAGCATGGGATAACTCCTTCAAAACATTCTTATCTGTGACATGATAAGCCTCCCAAAGTTGCATGTTAGAACTTGTTGGAGCCAAGGTTGCCTGTTCTATACAATTTCTTACTACTTCTTTATCAATTGGCTTATCAACATCATAATGTCTAACAGCCCTTCTGTGATTCAAAATATCCAGTAAACTCATTGTCTTTTAAACTTTGATTTGCATATAGAAAGGCAAAGTATGTGCCAATGTTAAGCATATATTGCAGTCTTATGTCTATGTGTCAAGAGAAGATAAAGGCGTTTAGAATAAAAGAGAATCCCAGGTAACTCATTTGTTATCTGGGACTCGTTCTATTGGAAAAGACCTATTTTAAGAATATTATCCGCAGTGGAAGTACTGACGAACAAGTTTTTCCATCATCATTTCCTTGCCTTCAATATCCTGACGCAAAGTGCGATCGTTGAAGGAACGAAGTTGTTTGATGATACCATCAATCATAGCAGGAGAGAATACATCATGCTCTTCATAAACCTTACGTTGACGCTCCAAGCAATCAGCTGACGCCGCACAACTATCAGGTAATTGTGCTAAGGTGGCATAACGCTCGGCATTCTTTGGATCGTGAATATCACCATCTGCGAAGGTCCTTTCGGCTTCTTCTTCTGCATTTGCCATCTCGAAACCATGACGACAAGCAACACAAAGACCTGCCAAGAGCTGATAGATGTCAGCAGAAGCGTCTGGTGAACGCATCTCAACAGTTTGTTTACCAGAGTAATCACGCTTTGTGAGTGGCTCAATCTCATTGGCTTTATGGCACATATCTTCACCAGAAGTCCAACCTAAAGGCACACGAACAAGTACAGAACGATTGCTCATACCCCAGCAAACATTCGTTGGAGCTTCCTGATGTGGCACGAGGCGGAAGTAAGATGTTGGGTTTTTATTGCCGAAAGCAGTGATACTCTCTGCCAGATCCATCATACCAGCAATAGCCTTGCGAGCGTCCAATGACAACTTACCATTGTCTAACATCATGTTCTTTCCATCCTTCATTATGCGCATGTGGATGTGCATTCCTGAGCCAGCCTTACCCACAGTTATCTTCGGAGCAAAGGTTACATCGAGCCCTTCTTCATAGCCAAGACTACGGATAATCCACTTAGCAATGAGCAACTGTTCGGCACATTCATTGGCAGAACAGGCAAGAACTCTATTTCGTTCTGCTCATAACAGCGTCCATTCTCAACGAAGTTGCCCACTTCAGAGTGCCCGTATTTGATCTTACCACCACATTCTGCAATCAACTGCATAGCACGCATGCGGAAGTCATTACCCTTAGAGAAGGGCGAACTCTCGTGATATCCATGCTGATCATCAGCTGGAAAAACACCTTCATCATCGCGGATAACATAGTATTCCAACTCTCCCATTGCATGGAACTCCATGCCTGTAACCTTCTTAAAGGCTGCCATAGCCTTGCAAAGAGTGTGCTCGGGTGATGATGCGAGAGGGTTTCCATCACGATCAAAGAATGAGCAGAGCATACAAAGAGTAGGTATTTCTGAGAACGGATCAATGAATGCTGTTGAGAAACGAGGCATAACATAAAGGTCACTACTAGCCGCAGCTATAAAGCTGAAAAGTGACGATCCGTCCACACGTTCACCACTAGTTAGGATTGTCTCTAAGTACTCTGGTGAGTGAAGCATAAAGTTTAAGGTCTTCAATCGACCATCACCAGCGGGATACATAAAGTTTATCATTCTGATGTTCAAGTCACTTACAACCTGCTTGATGTCATCTTTTGTAAACTCGTGTGCATTCTTTTTAAGGTGCGCCTCCAGCCTATTAGCTGAACGCAAAGTAAGGTTATTCTCCATTGTCTATGCTTGTTAAAGTTAGTATTCGATTCTGTGGACAAAAATACATATTAATTCTCTCATTCGCAATTATCTTTGATGTTTTCTTCATATCTTTGTATTAACGTTTTATAAAAGTGATATAATCGTATGCAGAAAGTAGATGCTGAGTACCGATCTGATAGGCGAACTATTCGTAAAGCAAGCATGGATGACTTACCAATTATTATGGATTTTCTGCGGCAGGGAAGGGCGAAGATGATAGCAGCTGGTAATCTTAATCAGTGGAGAAGGGGCTATCCTGCGCAACAGACAATAGAGCAGGATATACAGCGAAACGGCTCTTTCTTGCTTTGTGAGAATGATATTCCCTATTGCAACTTTTGCTTTCTTGCGGGACCAGAGCCCACCTATTCTTATATAGAGGGTGGTCATTGGTTGGATGATAGTCCGTATTATGTTATCCATCGAGTGGCTTCTATGGATGGAGTTCATGGTATTATGGTGGACATCATCGCCTATTGTTCTTCCGTAGCTCATGCCCTTCGCATAGATACTCATGCTGATAATCACCCCATGCAAAAGGCTTTGTCTCGGTTAGGCTTTGCCTATTGTGGTGTCATTTACTTACAAAGTGGAGACAGCCGAATGGCATTCCAGAAGATTACAAGTGCTTTGTAATACTTCTCCAAGTGCTTTGTAATGGTATTACAAGCCTCTTGTACAGATTCTGGAGATGGTGGTTTTAGGTTGACATGTTTACGAGTTGACAAGTAAATGAGGTGTTTGATAGGTTAACAAGTTTATGAGTAGACAAGTAGACGAGTTGTTTGTTAGGTTGACAAGTTAACGAATAGACAAGTAAACGGGTTGTTTGTTCTATTTGAAATGAGGCTATTTACTCCCCTCTCCATTCGGAGAGGGGTGGGGGTGAGGCTTCTTCTCTATTCCATTGTTTCTACCGTCACGTCCTTAAACTCTGCCATAAAGTTGAGCAAATGACTTTGGTAATGGTTTCGCTTCACCTTCATCTCCATCGTAACTAGGTAGTAATGACCCGATGAAGTGTCTTTGCGATTCATCTCATAAGAGTCTATTATCACCTCTTTCTCACGTAATTGCTGTAGAACAAGCTTTATATTCTGTTCTTTCGGAGTGCTGAACGTAACACTAATATTGCGTGTTCCGAAGTGTTGTAAGATGAAATAAAGGGCTTCCAAACATAGGATAACGAGAATAGTTGTTGCGATAGAGAGCACGTACATACCAGCTCCAGCGGTCATACCAATGGCAGATGTCACCCATAATCCAGCCGCTGTGGTGAGTCCTCTCACTACATGTTTCTGAAAGATAATCGTACCTGCGCCAATAAAACCAATTCCTGTGACTACCTGTGACGCAATACGACTGGGGTCGAGTGATACATGCTCGTGCATACTTAGAGCGTCACTGAATCCGAATTGGGATAGAACCATAAACAAACCACTGCCCAACGCCACTAAGAAATGCGTTCGAAAAGCCTGCTTCTTTCGCACGATATTCACGTTCAGTCCGATAGCTCCACCCAACATAGCTGCTATAAACAGCCGTAATATGAACTCAGAGTTGTTATATTCATGATGTTTATCTTTTTAAAGTAAATAGGTCTTCGGCACAAAAAAATACAAAAAAATAATAATGTAACCTACGCCTTTCTTTGCGAAAAAATACGCCTTTAAGCCTTGTCGGCTTATCCTAGGATTGAAGTGTAAAACGCTTTCCTCATAAATGAGGATTGTTTATGTTAAGGCTTATCCGTACCTTTGTCGGATAATTTATTTCGACGCATGAAGCAAGAACTAATTGATAAATACAATGTGTCTGTACCTCGTTATACGAGTTATCCACCCCTAACTTCTTCCGTCCTTTTTACAGGAGAAGAGTATCTGAAAGAGGTTGATTATAGCAATGAGGTGCGTGAAAAGAACCTTTCCTTCTATTTCCACATGCCTTTCTGTCGCCGTCTTTTGCCATTATTGTGGCTGTAATTCCTATCCAATGGCTAAGGAAGAGCGGGTTGCAGAATATGTGCAAGCGTTGCATAAAGAGATAGATCTCGTGGCAGCCCATTTGGATAAGAGTAGGCGTATATCGCAGATTCATTATGGTGGTGGTAGTCCAACTGCTATGCCAGTGAGTGTTTTGAAGGAACTAAATGAGCATTTACTATCTCTGTTCTCAACGATAGAGCAGCCCGAAATCGCCATAGAATGTCACCCTGGTTATCTAACGTCAAAGGACTGGCAAGGCTTGTTGGATGCACGATTTAATCGTTTTAGTCTGGGTATTCAGGACTTCAATGAGGATGTACTAAGGCTCGTTAATCGCACACCTTCTGAATTACCAACGGAAGAGATAGTGGCTATTCTTCGTAACGCAGGCGTTAGTCTTAACATGGACTTCCTTTTTTTGGTTTACCGCTTCAGACGTCGGATAGCTTCAAGACTACAATAGAACGTGCAGTAGCAATGCGCCCCGACCGAGTTACAACCTTTAGTTATGGTCACTGCCCATGGATATTTAAGCGCCAGATGATACTTGAGAAGGCTGGTCTCCCTAGTGCGGAAGAAGGCAATGATGTTCCAAAAAGGCTAAAGAGGTACTGCATGAGGGCAGGTTATCTTAGTGTTGGTCTGGATCATTTTGTGCTCCCTAATGATGAACTATCTGAGGCTTTGCGGTCGCATAGATTACATCGTAACTTCCAAGGTTATTGTACTCGTCGCACAACAGGACAAGTGTATGCCTTTGGCGTAACAGGTATTAGTCAGTTAGATACAGCCTATGCCCAGAATACAAAGTCTATAGATGAATATATTGCAGAGGTCACAAAGGGCGCATTACCTATTCGCAAAGGTTACCAACTAACGCCTAGAGAACGTGTTGTACGTGAGGTCATAGAGCGTTTGATGTGTAACTATCATCTTGATTGGACACATCTTGCAGAAGATTTAGCAATATCTGTTGCTGAGGTGAAAAAGGGCTATCAATTATGATGTAGAACGCCTACAAGAGATGGAACGTGATGGTATTCTTCGTTTGACAGAACATACGTTGGAGATGACAGGAGAGGGCAATCCCTTTGTTAGAACAGTGGCTGCAGCACTCGACCCAATGATGATGAGACACTGATAGAAGTTCTCAAAACCGATATAAAAAGCCTTATATCTCACCCTTGCTTTATTGAAGAAGAGCGGGCGAGAGGCTTCTATATAACATAAATAATATGGAACAACAAAGAAAGATAGTTGTGGTTGGTGCCGGACTTACTGGTCTTACGTGTGCCGCCCACCTGCGTCATAAAGGTCAGGATGTTGTGGTACTGGAGGCGACTGAGCGTATTGGTGGACTCATGCAGACGGAAGAGATAGACGGCTTCATTATGGAACAAGGACCGAGTACGGGTACTATTAAATATCCAGAGGTGGCTGAACTCTTCGATATGTTAGGCGATGATTGTGTGCTAGAGGTGGCACAGCGTTCTGCTAAGTGCCGTTTGATATGGAAAGATGGGCGCTTTCGTGCATTACCTTCTGGACTTTGGTCAGCTATCACAACCCCGCTCTTCACCTTGAAGGATAAGTTCCGCATCCTTGGTGAACCATGGCGTAAGAAGGGAACAGACCCTAATGAGAGTGTTGGAAGCCTTGCTGAACGACGCTTAGGGCGGTCATTTGTGGACTATGCAGTTGACCCTTTCCTCTCTGGTGTGTATGCTGGCGATCCCTATAAGTTACCCACTCGCCTCGCCTTGCCTAAGCTCTATGCTCTAGAACAGCAGTATGGGAGCTTTATTAAAGGCTCTATAGCACTGGCGAAACAGCCAAAGACAGCCAGAGACAAGCGTGCAACGAAGGATGTTTTCTCAACGTGTGGAGGATTCCGCAACCTAGTTTCTGCGTTAGGGAGAGTCATAGGTGAGGATAGAATCATAACGAGTTGCAAGGAGTTGAGAATAGAGCCGTTAGGAGATAAGTGGAAACTAGTTTGGGGCGAGAATACTATAATAGCTGAGCAAGTCATTACCACTTGTCCAGCCTATGCTTTACCCGAGTTATTGGAGTTTTTACCTAAGGAACAGCTCAACGATTTAAGCAACCTTTATTATGCTCCTGTAATAGAGATTGGAGTGGGAATGAGGCATACGGGGCGTGTACATTGGAATGCTTTTGGTGGTTTGGTACCTTCTAAAGAACGCCATAATGTATTGGGAATCCTCATGCCTTCCGCTTGCTTCGAAGGTCGTTCACCTAAAGAAGGAGCCAATTATGCGTTCTTCATTGGCGGTGCTCGCCATCCAGAATATCTCAATAAGACGGATGAAGAGCTTACGGAATTGGTGAATAAGTCTCTTCATACGATGTTAGGATACCCCGAAGGCACGCGTGCAGACGTTATTCGCATTTATCGACATAGCCATGCTATCCCACAATATATGCCCGAAACAGATGCTAGGCTCTATGCTATTGACACCATAGAACAAGCGCACCCTGGATTGCATATCATAGGTAATCTGAAAGATGGTATCGGGATGGGCGACAGAATTAAGCAAGCTGTGGATATGGCAGATAGGATTAGTTCGATATAAGGAGTTGAAAGGACTGTTAGACAGCCTTATGAATATACGGAAAGGGCTGGATCACCTATTGTGATTCAGCCCTTTTGTTATTTCAGAGAATACTAGTTGCCTATTTGTTAGAAGCGATAAGTCACCGTAGCCTTGATGTTTCGTGGTGCTCCAGGGAATGAGCGGAGCTTGTCGTAACCGCCTACCCAGTAGACTTTATTCATCACATTATCAAGATTCAGTTGTACTTGTAGGTTGCGCAGACGATAGTATAAAGCCGCATTCACCAAGCCATATCCAGGATAAACAATCGTATTCTCACGTCGTCCGACCTGTCCATATCGTTTGGTTACAGCATTCAAGCCGAGTCCGAAACCAAAGTTACGTAGCGCACCAGTAGGAACGATATACTTCGACCATATATTGAAGGCATTTCGTGGAGTATTAGGACGTTGCATACCAAAGTCCTTTTCTGAGTCAGTCGCAGTCTTAGTGATTGCTGCATGTGTATAAGCATAGTTAGCAACGATACTCCAGTTTGGTAAGATGAAGCCTGCTATATCCATTTCTATACCCTTTGATGTTTCTTCACCCACCTGTTCCAATCGTTCTGGATTGGCTGGATCATTTGCATTATAGAGCGTGTTACGCTTCTGAAGATGGAAGAAGGAGAGCGTCGTACTGAGCCGTTTGTCGAACCATTCTCCCTTGAGTCCTGCCTCAAACAGTTGGCTATATTCTGGGTCGAAAGGTCCACCTGTATTAGGATTCCCCTGTACAGACGCACTCTGTGGCTCAAACCCCTTTACCCAAGTGCCATATACATTTAAGTTCTGATTAATGGCAACGACTGCACCAATACGTGGTATGAAGGCGTGTTGTGTGGTGCGTGTCTCCTTGTTAGTCTTGTAATTCAAGATATCTGTGAAGTATTCCTGGCGGATACCCAAGAGCAGTTTAACGGTCCTGCCTCAAGTTGTTCCTGCAGGTAGATGCCGTGAGAATATTGCAAATAAGGCGAGAGAGCCGTTGTTACGAAGATGTATTTAGAGTAGTCACGCTCCACGTTGTTATTATTACTTGTCAAGTCATAATAGGGGACGTTGGTCTTTGGATTACCATCCTTGTCTAGTATGTAGCGTGCAATGTTTGCAGGTTTAAAGGCTGTTGTTGTCGTTCCATCCTTGAGTAGGTATCCGCCAGCAGTCATAGCAGATGAGCCTGCCTGCTGTGCCATTTGGAAGTAATCATAGCCCAGCAGGATGCGATGACGCAGTGTACCCGTTGTCACATTATAGTTGAAATAGGTATTAAAACTATTGTTACGGAAGTGGCGCTGACGTATCAGACATTGCATGAGAATACGTGATGGGCTTTGTGAACCATCTGCTAACTTCACGTAAGCGTTAGCTTGGTTGTGCTCACGTAAGTCCTCATCGTAGGATGAATTCAGGTAAGTGGCATTGAGTGAGAGGTTATCTGTGAACTTGTGAGTCACGCCAAGCGTGATGTTTACAAGGTTCTCTTTCAGGTAGTCATTCGTAGCTGATAGCGAACGGCTAATAGGCACTGAACGCAAGTCACCATCACCAAAGATTGGCTGACCACGGTCCACTTTGCCATCTGTACGCTGATATACAACATCGACATTGAAGCGTGTTCTGTGTGTTGGTAGGAATGAGAAAGAAGGTGCGATGATATAATTCGTGTTCTCTTGTAGGTCACGATAGGAGTCGGTATGCTCGTAACCTAGGTTGAGTCGATAGAGCAAGGTATGCTTCTTATCCAGCGGACCTGTGAAGTCGGCATAGGTGTTCAAGGTGTTGAAACTGCCGACAGTTGTCGATACTGTATTGCGGTTATAAGGCAACGGCTTCTTAGTAACACGGTTGATGACACCTCCTGGTGCTGCGTTTCCAAAGAGGGCTGAAGCAGGTCCTTTGATAACTTCTACACGTTCGATGTTAGCCAATGACTGCTGTTTCCAAAGGCTAGTTTGTGCACGCATACCATTGACGAGGTTACCTGAATTTCGGTTACCTGTTGTTCGAAATCCACGGATAGAGAAGTCGTTATAGAAGGTGTAAGGGCTTACGCCACTGATATTCTTCACCACGTCGTTGACAGTCGTTGCACCTTGGTCGCGCACAAGTTCCTTTGTTACGTAGCCTATGGACTGCGGAATGTCCTTCAGCGGTGTCTCCGTCTTAGTTCCAATGAATGAATTTGTGTTCTTGTATGACCTTTCGTTACGTCCGATAACCTCCACGGTTTGCAATGTCTGGTCATGTAAGAACGGGGTGCTCGATAGCGAGTCTTGCATTAGGCTATCTTTTTGTAGTTCCCCTTGCGAGTGCGCTTGTGCATGAATAGGAAGGGCAGCACTATATAATAAGGTACCCGTCAACAATAAATAAGAATGTAGTCTTGTTAACATGTGATATTTGTTTTAATCCTGAAACGTTATATATTTCGCTGTGCAAAAGTATATAAAACAGGTGAATACGGCAATACCTAAGAATAGGTAATATAGTGCGTTTTAGCGACACATACGAGTCAGCTCAGTGACACATATGTGTTACCACCTGTAACACATACGAGTCATTTCATTTACACGTATGTGTCATTTCGGTAACACGTACGTATCATTTTCGGTTACAATTATGAGTTCTTCTCCCGTCTAAAGGCTATAAGTACATAGATGAGGCTAATGATAGCGACCGCAGTTTCGGCTATGTAGAGACCGCGATAAGCGAAGAGGTGTGCCACGGTTCCCGCTAGTACGGCAACGAGCAGCCCGCTTATATGACTGATTACAATCTGTATCGTGAAGTCTGTACCCTCTCTGCCAGGGCGAACGCATCGCATGGCTGAGGTGTAGAGAACCACGGTAGCTAGTCCGTAACAAGCCTGAATGTAAATGATGCCCATGACGAATGCTACCTTATTGAAGTCGGTGAAGGTCATTGCAAGGAAATATACGGGTGCCAGAATGATGAGCCCTGCAATGATGATACGTGCTTTATGTATTCCGATTCGGCGTATGAGTACTCCAGAGAACCATGCCATAATAAAGGAGGCAGTGGTACCAACGATTCCCGTAAGGAAGCCAATCTCCTTCATGTCGTAACCCTTATCAACGAGGTAAGGGCGTAACATGGATAGAATACCTATTATGCCCATGTAATAGAGCATTAGGAATCCTATCTGCGGCCATATTTGCTTACGTGTAAAGAAGCGGAAGATATCCGTCCACTTGGCACGCTCTCGTGGCTTCTCATTCTCTATTCTGATATGAGTATTGAGCAGTAAGGGAATGATCATCATCGTAACAAATAAGGCTAGGCAGGGCACTACGACATTCCAACCATAGCTTTTAAGTAAGATGAGTAATAGTCCTCCACCAATGACAGCGCCTCCGAAAGCTCCCATAGATTGCATACTGTTCAGCATACTATGATCGTGTTTCTTGAAGGCGAGTATGGCAAGCGCATCAGTAGCTATGTCTTGTGTAGCAGAGGCGAGCATGGAGATGCAGGCAAGGATGATGACGAGCGTAATTTCCGAGTGCACATTGATGAGCCCGGTGGCTAAGAGTGCAACGGCATATATCAGTTCCGTGGTGATAATCGTTCGTTTGTAGTCGCCCACTGTTACGCAATGTCGGTCAATGAAGGGCGACCAGAGGAACTTAATCGTCCATGGTAGTCGGACAAGGTTTAGCAGTCCGATGGTTGCAAGACTATATTGCCCCTCCCTCATGATTACCTGTAAGGCTGTCATGAGAAAGGATGAAGGTACCATCTGTGCGATGTATAGACAGAAGAACGTACCGAGACTTAGTTTCTTTGAAGATATACTATTGAACATATGATTCGTTGGTTTTTCTGCCCTAATTCTAGAATGTCACGCTGACAGAAGTACCGAAGGATAGAGGCTTACCCTTCTGTGCGTAGTTACCCGTTGACATCTTGAAGCCATACGCCATATAGTCAGTTCCCGTTAGATTCTTACCCCATAGATCCCATGTAACTATACCCTTTGTGATACTAACTTTCGCATTGAGCGTTGCATAGAAGTTCTGTCGGACGATGTTATCATCAGCCCAATAGATACGACCGAGACCTGTTAAACCAGCATTAAATACTACCTTATCAAACCATCCAGCCTGCATAATGGTGTAAGTACCATCTAAGGATAGCGTGTGGTTAGGGCACCATAGGGAAGTCTATTACCAGAGAAGTCCTCGTTAGCACTCTTCTTGTATTCCAAGTAACGAGCATGGGTGTATCCGTAGTTCATTGTGAGCTGTAAACTCTTGATTGGATGATAAGCCATTGAAAGCTCGAAACCCTTGCTATCGGTGTGTCCTGCATTAGCAATCACGTTACCCACACCAGGGACAGTGTAAGTCGTTTGCATGTGTCGCCAGTCAATGTAGAATAAATCAGCCTCGGCTGTCATTCGCCCATTCAAGAACTTCAATCGTGCTCCAACCTCATAGTTCCAGCTGTATTCTGGAGCGTAAGTACGCTCGGCATCAGTCTTGAATATCGTGTTAAATCCGCCTGGCTTATAACCCCTAGTGACACTCGCATAGTAGAGGTTATCCTTGTTTGTGAGATATTGAAGCGTGAACTTAGGGTGTGAATTGGCGGAAGCTAGCACTACTAATAAAGTCCCTTACATGAGCCGTTGCGCCTGTTGTAAGCGTTACCTTCTCCTGGTTGTAACTCGTCTTTGCGTGCTCGTAATCAAAGCGTAAACCCGCTGTTGCTGATAAGCCTCTCCATATATTATATGAGCTTTGATGATAGATTGCATAGCCCGTAGTGGGGTTCTTATAGGTAGTAGGCGTTGAGAAATTCCTCGTGTAATAGCTCGTTTCAGCGAATTGGTTGGAATGTAGCAACATACCAAACACGCCAATAATCCATTGGTAACGCCCCTTGTCATTCGACTTCAAGGTGATGTCCTGTGATAACATATTCTGATGATAGCTATTATCAGTGAAGAATATGTCCTTCGGGGTGAAGTCCTGGTCAAGTCCTTGGTGTGATTTGATGAATTGATAAGATGTCTGACTATTGAAACTAATATGTCCGTTCTCATATCGTACATTGAAACCAGTAGAAGAGATAAGACGTTTGTAAGGGCTATTGCGGTTATAACTGATAGGCGACAGCTCATCTTTTACAATGTCATAAGGCGCATAAGGATATCCATTCTGCTTACTAAGTGTGAGCGTACTATTGAGATGGATGAGCCAATTCGTGTTGGGTCTCCAATAGATTCCTATGCGTCCTTCGCCTTCATTCAGCTTGTCAGCCTTCTCATTTAGGAAGTGATTGGTAAACATACCATCGTTGTGATGATAGGAGATAGAGGTAGAGAAACCGAATTGATCACTCACTTTCGAATAGTTAGAAGCCTGTGCAACGAAGTCGTTAAACCTTCCATAACCAACTTTGATGCGTGTCTTTTGATAGTCAAGAGGGTTATGTGTGTAAACATTAATAATGCCTGCAATAGAGTTACGCCCGTATAAAGTGCCTTGTGGACCTCGGAACACATCCACGGCGGCAATATCACTGAGGTCAATGTTGAATGCTGATGACTCAAAGTGGGGCACACCATCAACATAGAAGCCCACCGCTGAGCCCTTACTCTTCGAGCCTATACCACGGATATATACTGGTGTATTAGCATACGAACCATAGTCAGGCATATAGAAGTTAGGCATAACCGCCGTTAACTCCTTTAGATTCACAATCTGCTGGTTCTGTAATTGCTGAGTGCTAATGGTTGATACTGCCGTAGAGGTTAGGTTTCTCTTGTTTTGCTTAAAGTCAGTTACTACGATCTCATCAAGTGATACGTTCTTGTTCGCTGTTGAGTCAGGGTTTATCCCAGCTGCCCCACTGATAGTTAGGGACGCAAATAATAAGGCATTTAACATATAAGATGGCTTAATTTAAATGTTTTTGTGCTGCAAAGGTACGGATGATGACTTATCCTGACAATCCTCATTTATAAGGAAATTAAGTCGTCTAACTCGTGCTAACAAGCAAAGGGAATGAGATTACAGCAGGCTGGCAAACGCTATTTAATATATTTTCTAATATAGGATAAGCCCTATCTAAAATACTTTTCTTACCTTTGCAAGGTATATTTAAACGATAGAAACGAAATAAGAAGGATGAAGAAGATATCATTTCTCATAGCGATGTTGGCGGTAATACTCGCTTTTGGTTCATGTAGTAAGAGCGAGACTTATGCCAATCAACTCGATAGAGAGAAGAAAGCGATGAACGACTATATCATCAAGCATAGCATTAATGTCATTACGGAAGAGATGTTTGAGAAACAGGGCTTCACGACTGATGTCACCAAGAACCAGTATGTGCTATTTAAGAATACAGGCGTGTATATGCAGATAGTAGATAAGGGGACAGGTAGGGCTATTCAGCAAGGTGAAACCGCTACAGTGCTTTGTCGCTTCCGTGAAGACAATCTCTTAAAAGACACCTTACAGCTTACGAACAATGTATTATACTTTGGAGGTAAGGTCGATAAGATGTCTGTGACAAACACAAGTGGTACTTATACTGCCTCGTTTGACCCATCTTCTAGTGTGATGTATGATGTTTATAAGACGGCATCTGTACCTGCTGGTTGGCTCGTACCATTACCTTATATTAAGATAGGACGTATCACTTCGGCAACATCAACACTAGCTCATGTGAAGTTAATTGTTCCATCACAACAAGGGCAGATAGATGCTTCTAGCAATGTTTATCCATGTTTCTATGATATAACTTATCAGCGCGGTTTCTAACATCCAGCACATTAATATATAATAGAGGGTAGCCGACTGCCCTCATAAAGATATTCAAGCATGACTCTTATAAATCTATTTCCGGCATCCGTGGTACTATCGGAGGTCGTGCGGGGGATACTTTAAACCCGCTGGATATTGTTAAGTTCACATCAGCTTACGCTACTTTCATTGCTCGTAAGCACCCAGGAAAGAAGCTAAAGATAGTTGTTGGGCGTGATGCTCGTATCTCTGGACCTATGGTTAAGAATGTGGTATGTGGCACATTGATGGGTATTGGAGCAGATGTAATCAACATTGGGCTTGCTACAACGCCTACCACAGAGCTTGCAGTGCGTATGAGTGGTGCTGATGGAGGTATTATTATCACTGCTTCTCATAACCCTCGTCATTGGAATGCACTGAAACTTCTGAACGAGGAAGGTGAGTTCTTGACTGCTGCTGATGGTGCTGAGGTACTTGATATTGCTGCACGTGAAGACTTCGAATATGCTGATGTAGATGGAGTAGGGAGTTATACGGATGATAACTCATTTGATGAACGTCACATTGATGCGGTTATGAAGCTTGAATTGCTCGACCTTGAGGCTGTCAAGAAGCGTAAGTTCCGTGTGGTTGTAGACTCTATCAATTCTGTTGGTGGCGTCATTCTCCCTAAGTTGCTAGACCGTCTAGCGTTGAATATAAGTTCCTTAATGGTGAACCAACAGGTGACTTCGCTCATAACCCAGAGCCTATTGAGAAGAACTTGACGGGTATTATGGATGAGGTAGCCAAAGGTGGCTATGATCTTGGTATCGTTGTTGACCCTGATGTGGATCGTTTAGCATTCATCCAGGAGGATGGTAAGATGTATGGAGAGGAGTACACACTCGTCACTGTGGCTGACTATATCCTCGACCACGTGAAGGGTAGTACCGTTAGCAACCTCTCTTCAACGCGTGCCCTACGTGATGTTACCGAGAAGCATGGCTGCAAGTATTATGCATCAGCGGTCGGTGAGGTCAACGTAACCACAAAGATGAAGGAGGTGGGAGCCGTTATCGGTGGTGAAGGTAATGGTGGAGTCATTTACCCAGAGAGCCATTATGGACGTGATGCACTCGTTGGTATAGCTTTATTCCTTAGCTCATTGGCACAAAAGGGAATGAAGGCAAGTGAGTTACGCAAGACTTTCCCAGAGTATTTCATAGCAAAGAATCGTATTGACCTTACGCCAGAGACCGATGTAGATGCAATCCTTGTTCGTGTAAAGGAGTTGTACGGACAAGAGAAGACGTGCATGTTACGGACATTGATGGCGTGAAGCTCGACTTCCCAGATGCATGGGTTCATCTCCGCAAGTCAAACACTGAGCCTATTATTCGCGTCTACAGCGAGGCTAACACGATGGAGGCTGCAGATGCATTAGGCAAGAAGCTCATGCAAGTAGTTTACGATATGCAGTAGTACTCACCTTATATTATATAAGAGAAAGGATGCTTTAGAACTATTCTAAGGCGTCCTTTTCTTTTTTATAAAAGGCTATCTCCCAACCTCTCTCCATTCCGTAAGGGAAGTAGATAGCGTTGTTTATATATAGAGGATATATTCCTTTGAAAGGAAGAGGGCGTTTCTTCGGCAGTTAGAAGGCGTTTCCTTATGATGACGAGAGGCTCTCTTGGTCATGAGGAGACGCTCTCTTTCTTTCCATTCATTAGCCCTCTTCATTGAAAAGGATGGTGCTAAGTAGTACAGCCGAAGGCATTTGTCCTACTAATTTTGGATAGTCTCTTGTAGAGATATAGCCCATGACTATTCCTAAAGATAACCATGTCGTATAAAAAAGTTATCAGAAAATGTCTCAATTAGTTGCTTAATATCTAAGAATTACCTATATTTGACGCGTGATACCTACGCGATCCTAAATCATAAAAGCAATATACTAATCTAACAATATGATCTTATGAGAAACAAAGGAAGACCTCAAGTCTGCAAGGAAGGGCGAGAGACTATTCATGGCGAGTCTATTTGCTACATCGTGTTGCATGCTCCCAATGATTAGCCTAGCATCTCCAGCGGATAATGCTGTCATGGTTGTGCAGCAGAAGAGCAATGTAATTCATGGTATGGTGATGGACAATAATGGTGATGCCATTATAGGAGCTTACGTCGTGAAGAAGGGCGAACGCAGTGGAGCTGTCACTGATGTGGATGGTAAGTTTACGATAGATGCGACGGACGGAACCGAGTTAGTCGTGAGTTATGTAGGCTTTCAGTCTAAGACCTTCGTAGTGAAAGCGGGCAAAGCAGACTATTCCATCACGCTAGAAGCTGATAATAAAGTGCTAGATGATGTGGTTGTTGTTGGCTATGGAACCCAAAAGAAGGTGAACTTGACGGGCTCTATTGCTACCGTATCAGCCGATAAGTTGGTGAATCGCACGGGTAGTGACGTATCGAACATGTTGACAGGTCTCATGCCTGGTGTTACTATTATCCAGAACTCCAGTATGCCAGGTGCCGACCAAGGAATCCTTCGTGTACGTGGATTAGGCACCATGGGTAATTCCAGTGCGATGGTAATAGTCGATGGAGTTGAGTCTAGTTTGAGTGCTGTAAACCCTAACGATATAGAGAATATATCGGTATTGAAAGATGCTGCAGCCTCTGCCATCTATGGCGTTCGAGCAGCTAATGGTGTAGTCCTCATTACAACGAAACACGGACAGAAGGGGCGTACAACCGTCACTTATGATGGCTATGTTGGTTGGCAACAAGCCACTCGTATGCCTAAATATGTTGGTTCTTATGACTATGCGAAACTGATGAATCTTGCTTATAAGAATGATGGGCAAGCCGCACCTTATAGTGATTCTGCCCTACAGAAGTTCAAAGATGGTAGCGATCCCGACCGCTATCCAAACTCTGATTGGTTGGGTGCTTTGCTAAGTGAAAAGGGCTTCTTCCATAACCATCACGTGGGTATAAAGGGCGGAGGAGACCGCGTTGTCTACTCTTTGGCGATGAACTATTTTGATAAGGACGGCTTGATTTATAACACAAACTACAAGAAGTTTAATATCTTAACCAACCTTGATGCACAAATAAATAAGCGCGTGAAGCTGTCAACGAACCTCTCGCTCTATCGTAGTAAGCAAACCTCTCCTGCCGAAGGGGTGAGCAACTTGATGCATTATGCCTTTAGAGAGGCACCTACAACAGCCATCCAATATGCAAATGGGCACTATCCTCTCTTCAAAAACGAGCATAACTCGGTTGCTTCCGCTCGAATGGGTGGAACGAGCACAAACGTTGTGACGAGTGTTCAAGGTAATCTTGGATTGACGGTAGACATAGTTGATGGCTTGAAATTCCGTGGTATTGCGGCTTCTTCATTCAGCCTTTCTGACAATCCTGTACATAGTATGTCAATGCCATTCTATGGTATCAATGCGGGTGGCGAATCGTTGGTGAAGACCACACAAAGCTATATCTCAGAGTACGATATCAAGTATTTTGAGACGAACCTACAGGCTTATCTCGATTATAACAAGACCTTCGGGAAGCACAGCATTAGTGGTTTACTAGGCTTATCTCAGATCTATCAGCAAACACGTTACCTCTATGCGATGCGCAAGAACTTACCCAATAGCCTCAGCCAGTTGAGTGCTGGTGAAGTAAAAGGGCAGAGTACAGATGGTAATGAGGTTGAGTATGCACTGCGTTCAGCCTTTGGCCGCTTGAATTATGTATATGCTGATAAGTATCTCTTCGAGGCTAACTTGCGTTATGATGGTACTTCACGCTTTCAAAGAATAAGCGATTCGGTGCATTCCCATCCTTCTCTTTAGGTTGGAGAGTATCTGAAGAAGCTTTCATGCAGTCTACTCACTCGTGGCTTAACAACTTGAAGTTGCGCCTGTCATGGGGATTACTTGGTAATCAAGAGACCGTTAATTCTGATGGTTCCGTCAACTATTATCCTTACCAGAACACTTACAGTTACGGTTACGATTACAGTTACAACGACCAGTTGCAGTCGGGTATCTCCATCTCATCACGTATGGCAAACCCTAATATTACATGGGAGAAGACAGCGCAGTGGAACTTTGGTATTGACGCAACTCTCTTTAGTAACCGCCTGAACTTCACGTTGGATGTGTTCCGTAAGGATACGCGCGATATCCTTTTACAGCTCCCTGTTCCTGGTATCTTGGGCGTTGACCCTCCTATGCAGAATGCTGGTAAGGTTCGTAACACAGGTTTCGAACTTCAAACGAGTTACAACAATCATGTCGGCGACTTCGTCTATTCTATAACAGGAAACTTCAGTTATGTGCATAATAAGATAGTCGACCTTAGTGGAGGCGATGTCCCTGGGCAGTCGGTAGGCGACCCACTTTGGGCGTATTATGGCTATGTGTGCGATGGAATATTCCGTTCACAACAGGAGATAACCAATCATGTTAGACAGTCGATGGGCGATCCCGTACCTGGTGACTTGAAGTATCGTAATCTCAATGATGACGATAAGGTGGACAGCAATGACCGAAAGATTCTAGGTTCATACTTCCCTAAGATCAACTATGGCATTAATATCAACTTGCAGTATAAGGGCTTCGATCTCAGTGCAGTGCTACAAGGTGCAGCCGACGTGAAAGGCTTACCAGTGCCCGAGATACGCTATGCCTTCTATAATGGTGGTAAGGTGACAGACAAGTACCTCGATAGTTGGACAGAGGATAACCCTAACGCTTCGATGCCACGACTATCTATGACTGACAAGAAGAACAGGCTCATCTCGAGCTTCTGGGTACAGGATGCTTCTTACTTGAAGATGCGCAATATCCAACTCGGATATACGCTCCCTGCAAAGCTAATGAGCAAGTATGGAGTTAGTAGGATGCGTATTTATGGTAGCATAGATAACCTCTTTACCATCTCTAGCTTCGATAGTGTAGACCCAGAATTAGTTTCTGGTAGCTACTACCCATTGACGCGTAATTATACTATAGGGCTTAACATAACATTCTAAAAGATTATAATCATGAGAACAAAATATAGTATTGCTGCTTGCTTGTTTGCGCTAGCTTTCCTTACTTCTTGTAATGATAGTTTCTTGCAGCGTGACCCTAAAGATAAGTATTCTGACGTATCTTTCTGGAAGACTCCAGCGGAGGCAGAGAAATACGTGACTGGTATAAATCTATATCTGGTAGCCCCCGAGAACCACACCATTATGACGGATTGTTACACTGATAATGCCGTCCCTGTGCACGTGGGAGCAGAGCAAGGATCGCTGTCAGCTGGTACGGCGGTGTCGACGAATAGGCATTTCCAACAGGTTTGGGATGCTGCCTATGAGGGTATCCGACGTTGTCTAGTGTTCTATCAACATATAGATAATGTGCCCATGGCGGCTGCTGATAAGGCAAGACTTACGGGGGGAAGTGCAGTTCCTAGAAGCCTTCTTCTATTCAACATTGATGAAGTTTATGGGAGGGGTGCCTATCCTTGATCACCCGCTTGCATTGAGAGAACCAATGCCAGAGCGTGCTACGGAAGAAGCTACTTATAATTACATTGTAAGTCTACTTGACAAGGCTGCACCAGCATTGCCTGATATCCGTCAGAGTAGCGATCACGGCAAACCTAGTGCGGGTGCTTGCTATGCGCTCAAAGCACGATTGGCACTCTATGCCCATAAGTATGACGTGGCTGAGCAAGCCGCTAAAAAGGTGATGGACATGGGAGTATATGGCTTATATAACAATTATGCAAACCTCTTCCAGCCTGTTGCTGAGGACTGTAACGAGATAATATTCGACCGCGAATACCTGTCGAATCCTAAGAACTCCAGCGAGGGAAGCATGATAGGACTATTCTTTGCACCTATTGTAATGGGTGGTTGGGAAGCCTTGTCGCCAACGCAAGACTTAGTGGATGCCTATCCTTGCACTGATGGAAAGTCCATCCAAGATTCGCCACTCTATGACCCTAATCATCCGTTTGAGCATAGAGATCCCCGCTTAGCAGCCTCTATCCTATGGAATGGTTCGATGATTGCTGGACATGAGTACACGACGAATAGTATTGGTGATGGCAACCACACACGCACGGGCTATTGTATGCGTAAATATATGAATCCAGAGAACGATGGTATCAATAATTACGACTGGACAAACTTCATTTATATCCGCTATGCAGAGGTGCTACTCACTTATGCTGAGGCGCGTAACGAGCAGCTTGCCTCACCTGATAACCAGGTCTATGATGCGGTGAATGCTATTCGTCAACGCCCTAGCGTGAATCTCCCAGCATTAGCTTCTGGTATGACAAAGGATGAGATGCGTGCGGCAATTAGGCTTGAGCGTCGCCTAGAGTTTGCCTTTGAAGGCATACACTTGTTCGATACACGTAGCTATAAGACGACAGAGGCTGACGTGAAGAAACCCGTTTATGGTATGCGCCCTGACGGCACGAAGTTCCTTGTAGAACAGCGTAAGTTCAATCCTAATCGCGATTATCTGTGGGCTATCCCATTGACTGAAGTCGATCTTTCAAAGGGAGTTCTAAAGCAGAATCCTAATTGGGATTAAGTCCCCCTGATACCTCATAGAGAAAGCCGTGCTACGAGTAATGAATCGTAACACGGCTTTCTTGCATTATAGCTGTTTATGATCTACTAAAATCGATACATACGAGTAAGCGTTCTGACACGTATGTGTTAACGCCACTGACACATACGTGTTATTGAGCTGAATCGTATGTGTCATTGTGCTGACACGTATGTATTAAAAATATGGATCCCATGTGTCTATATTTGAACTTATTAGTTTCAAGATAATTCTCACTTATTCTCAAGGTGGAATCTCACGTATTCTCAAGAATATTCCTACTTATTTTCAAGAAGAAATCTCCCTTATTCCATGGAAAGAGGGTAGAGGCTGTTAGCTGATGATTATTGCTAAGAGTAAGTCCTTTTCATGGCTTATATTAGTGCCGTAGATACTATTGTCACATTGCTCTTCACGTCTTATAGAGCTATTCGGATGGGGATTAAGCCTTTATTATAGTCTTATCTGCGCATTATCAGCAACCCCTCATCCATTCTTCCGATTCTCCTTATTAGCCAGCCCTAGCTTCCGTTATCAGTCGTCCTATTTCTTCCTATTCGTTTTTCTAGGCTTCGTTATCAGTCATCCTAGTTCTTCCTATTCGCTTTTCTAGCTCTCCTTATTCAATAGACTATAACGAAAAACGGAAGACCTTATATAAAGTCTTCCGTTTTTAAGGGTGGAGGGTGGGACTCGAACCCACGACATTCAGAACCACAATCTGACGCTCTAACCAACTGAACTACATCCACCGTGTTGGCTATTTCTCTTTAGCGTGTGCAAAAGTACGGCTTTTATTTGAACTGACCAAATATTTCCCGTACTTTTTTAATATAATTCCTTACTTAGCAGGTGCAGCTGGAGCCTGTGGAGCGTTGCCCTGCGCACCTTGTGCTGGGGTAGCTTGCTTTGCTGACTTGCGCCAAAGTTAGGTAAGTTGTTAGGATTTGTTGCGTTATTGCCCGTTGCAGCCTTCTCTATAACACTCTCATCTGTGTTTGCTGTTGGAGCAACATATGCGCTTGCAATACTGATAACGACCATTGCAATTGCCAAACCCCATGTAGCTTTCTCTACGAAATCAGTAGTTTTGCGAACTCCCATGATGGCATTAGATGAAGAGAAGTTAGACGATAAACCACCTCCCTTTGACTCTTGAATCAAGACAACTCCTATCATCAAGAGAGCAGCAATCACAATAAGGATTACGAATAACGTGTACATTTTCTTGTCTTATTTAATATTGTTATTTATTATCAATTTCTCTAAGAAACGTATTTGATCTGCAAAGTAACGATTTTTTTTCGGATATACCAAATTTAATCGCTTAATAATTTCCAGTGCCTTGGAATATCTACCCTGTTTGATGTATATACGTGCCAAAGTCTCGGTGAAGTAACCAGTATCCTCTGTTTCAGCCGCTTCATCATCATTGTTATCCTCGGGTTCGTATTCTGTTTCCTCTTGTAGGGTAATTTTACCACCCTCGTTATTGATGAAGTCATCAATTAGCTCTTGTCCTTTCAGCTGCGGCGTTCGATCTTGCTTCTGCTCACTTTCGCTTTCAAGTAAGTAAGCTACGTAATCAACGGTAGCATCAGCAGGTGTTGGCTTTCGATGAGGTGTTGCCGTTTCTTCGCTATTATCTTCTGGGATTTGATCAAGGAAGGAGTCAATGAGCGAGCGAGTACGATCTTCTTCGGCTTGTTGTGTAGGTTGCTTGTCGTCAGAAATAGTTTTCTGATTAGTTTCTGCCTGCTTCTCTTGCGTTGCCAGTTGATAGTGGATACCCTCAACAAGGTTAAAGAGTATGCGACAATCAGAGATATAGACAGCTGCCCGCCGCAATTCATCATCAAACGTAGGGTCATGCATTAAGAAGAGATTCTGCAACAGAAGGATGCGTGCTGGCTGATAGTAAGGATATAGCGCAAGCAGACTCCTAAGGTTGTATAGGGTCTCCTTGTTCAGTTTCTCCGGATGTTTAATGAGGTTGGCAATATCCATTGGTTGATGTGTGATAGACGATGATTATAAGTGAATAGCGTTCTTTCGGATTACCAGTTAGCTACTGTTGCATTGAAGATCTGGTCAGTTAAATCCTTTATCATATCCGTAACCAACTTCTCTTGTACGGAGTTTAGACTTTTGCGTAGTAGAGTAACTAGACGTAGCAGTAAACTGGCGTTCGAAATCTTCCTTATGGTTTGTATTATTCGTAAAGCGCACATTCACCGTTATCGAAAGTTCCGTCTGAGCCGAGTAACCCTCGCTAGACACACTCTTATTGCGTTGTTGGTACTGCGTTATCTCGCCTTCTATCTTCATATCACCATTCCGCTTTACTTGTTGCAAACGTGTATGGTTAGCAAAGACATCCTTCAGTTGATTGTTGAACATTGGTCCCATTGGTCCCCATACGTAAGCAGATCTGATAGGGAAGTCAGCTATCTGTATCGTGTGCACTTTGTCATAATTGATACTTGCACCATTAAACTTATAGGAAACACTGCATGCCGCCAATAGAAGTATGCAAATAATAGCGAATCCCCACTTTGGCTGGGCGCATTGACTTAAATCTCTTTCTATTATTCATCTTATGTTAGAATCGCTCTGTGAGGTTCTTATTCTATAGAATCTTTCTCCAATCCATACTGTTTGATACGGCGATAGAGTGTGCGGTCACTGATACCGAGCTCTTGTGCAGCCTTCTTCCTGTTACCATGATTGCGCTCTAGTGCTTTCTCCACTAATTGCTTTCCAATATCGTTAAGATTGAGCGTCTCTGGCTCTGAGATTTCCTCCGCCTCCGCCTCTTCAACTTGTTGTAATGGGGTCTGAATAGGCTGTTTGTCAGGAGCAGTAGGTAGATTCGGTGTTGCTATAGGTGCTGGTTGGAACCCACTTGCACCATTGAGTTGCCTACTCTCTTCTAACTGCTTCCTAACATTGTTAAGGTCACGACGCAAGTCACTCACGTTGCCCCTTAGCTCGTATAGAATCTTATACAATATCTCTCGTTCGCTCTCATAACTTGGCGAACCGTTGCCGTTTGGAATAGTTGCCAACTGCGTACTATCCTGGTCGCGGGGTATGAAGTGGAGCAAGGTCTCTGCATCAATCTCCCGCTTCTCGCTCAGTACAGACATCTGTTCCGTAATGTTCTTCAACTGTCGAACATTACCCGGCCACTTGTATTGCAGCATTATTTGGCGTGCCTCCTCATTCAGAGTAATCTTCGGAAGACGATACTTCTCCGCCATTTGCATAGCGAACAGACGAAAGAGCAAGATAATATCTTCCCCACGTTCTCTAAGTGGTGGCATCTGAATAGGAATTGTATTTAAGCGGTAAAACAAGTCCTCTCTGAACTTACCTTCGCTGATAGCCTTACGCATGTTGACATTCGTTGCGGCAACAATGCGCACGTCTGTCTTACGAATCTCCTGACCGCCCACACGTATATATTCTCCCGTCTCCAGCACACGCAACAGTCGTGCTTGTGTTGCGATAGGCAATTCGCCCACCTCATCGAGGAAGATCGTACCCTTATTAGCTATACCGAAATATCCCTCGCTCTCACCGATAGCACCAGTAAAAGAGCCTTTCTCGTGACCAAAGAGTTCGCTATCGATAGTACCTTCAGGGATAGAACCACAGTTAATTGCGAAGTATTTCTCCCTTCTACGTGGTGAGTTATCGTGGATTACACGTGGAATAATCTCCTTACCGACACCACTCTCACCGATAATTAATACTGACAAATCCGTAGGCGCAACTTGAAGTGCTACGTCTAAGGCGTGATTCAGCCCATCGCTGTTACCTACGATGTTATATCTCTGCTTGGTTTGTTGTAATTCTCTTGTATTCATTCGACTGACAAAATTACCTATTTAATTTGAATAAGCTGCAATATTGGCAGACTTTAACAACTCCTTTCAGCTGGCTTTTAGGCTTTACTAACTTGTATGAGGCACTCTATATAAGGATGAACGTCTGATAGATAGTTGCATTACTACGGCATCCTAAGTTAGAGTACCGTCTTTGCTAAATCAAATAACAAATGGGTAGTAAAGGAGCATGTCAATAAGCATAAATTTGAATGCCTCACTGAGGGGTATTCAAGTTTATCAAACAAAGCGAAACCGCAAGCTCTGCATATCCCAATAAAAAGCTTTTAGGGCTTGAACCTATCTTTATTTAATATGCAGGAAACGCAGATAAGGCTTAATGGGATGATAAATTTTTGATACTTTTATTTTTTTAATTCTAAAAATATATTTCAAGCAATAGTACTTGCAGAACTATATTCATTATCACCATAGGGAATTATTTGCTTTTGGAAAAGTGGATTCTGATAGAAAGAAAGGATACTCTGTATTGATGATAACTAAAGGGAATCCACAGATGTATTTCAATATTCCAAACTGAAGATTTGCTACCATAGATAAGGGTTCATCGGTCATGTGTAAAGCGATGAATAAGATTATCATAAAAGAAATCTATTAGCAAAAATAACAAAAAAAGATATAATAATTCTTCTCATCTTTTTATCAATCAATTTTTACTTAATAAACTCATCATTATCTGTTACGTTGGCATGGTCATCAGTGATGTAAGACGTTGACTGCCGAGGTGGTCACTATGATAGAAGAAGGTCTCTTCTTTTGTAGTGTCGTTTGGAATATAACCATAACCAGCCTGTGGGATCATCAGAGTTGCTCAGGGTTCATTCCAGCTGACAGGTGGACCAGGGTTGGTATTCGGTGTCGTGTTAGGACGTGGAGTCTGTATCCAACCCTGTGGCACATCATGGTTGCCAAGTTCGTGTCGAGGACGAGCATTATAACCAACACCCTGTGTTCTCCGGATCACCATACGCACCCTTCTCTGTTGGTATACCAGGGGCAATGCCCTGCTGCTTATAGTATGCCTCTTTCTGCTTCTGTATCTGAGTCATACGTTCAGCATAGTCCTGCTGCCCAGCCGTTACGTATGAGCCATTGCGTCCATAGACGTTGTTAAACAGACCTGTTCCAATCCTTGAAGCGATTCGTTTGTCACCAATGAAGTAATGCTTTGTGAATCTGTTCTTGTTGACAGCGAGGATACTTGCTGGATAAAGCGTGAAGTTGTCCGTCTCATGGAATGTGATTCCCTGCGGTGCACCATTGATGTACATTCCCTCCATCGTACCATAACATTTCATGATGCACTGACCACCTGTGTTATAGGTGTAGCAGCTTGTCTTGCTGTTGCAAAATAAAGACATGTGGCCTTTTCTCTATCTGTGTATTTATTTTTATATTAGCTTTAGATACCATTGATTAGATTTTACAATTATTATATCCTTTTTATGTGAAAACGCCAATATGGCTATCCGAAAACGATAAAAATTGACACTCCACAAACTGCTTTTTCCAAAGTAAATGATTAAAGGATCTCTTTGATTGGTAAATGTTATTTTTAGATATAGCCCCAAAAATGGTGTTGAACAAAAAAATATGTGCGATATCTCCTCCCATGAAATCTTCATATTTCCTTCCTTTTCTGTAATTAGTAAGCCCAACTCATTTATGACTATTTTTCTGTTGCGAGTTTTTACTAATCCATAAACAAGAATGATGATTATAAATACTGAAATCAAAAGTATTATTTTCATATTGCTTTGATCATTATTCATAATATCACCTACTGATAATGCGAATGGTATTAACATTATCAATAACAATAAAAAGAATGTAGGATATGTATGTATATTAAATTCTTTTTGCCATTAGAAGTAAACCTTTTATAAATTGAATAACCATAAGAAACCTTGAAGGTGTCATCTTACCATTATCAGAGGGGTACCATGAGTCGGTTTTATTTTTTTAAATTCATAAGGTCACATTTTGTATTATACAAGCCCTACTTAAGAAATATCTTCTATTTTAACATTGCAATTATAAAACAGTAAATCTACATATTGACCATCTAATGTATTCACCGTTAAAAAAACAATTTTTTTATCTGCAATATGCATATCTAAAATCATGCTTATAATTCCAATATGATCTTCTAAATCTTTTATATCGGTTATCCACTGATAATTTACTTTTTTTGCATACTCCCATTTCTCAATAATAAGTTGGCATTTCTTCTCTACGAACCTCCCATTATCATAATAAGCCGCAAAATAAACTACAATTTTATGACCATCAATATCATAATAAAACCCAGTCGTAATCTCATCATCAAATGAGAATAATAAGTTCTTTTTCCATATAAAAATTTATTTTTATTAATGGTTTGTTTATAGACGGTCTACTTTTTTTAAGAATACAATATTAATAGTATCAGACACATGTAAACGTGATGTTTCTGACACAAAACCGATATAAGCTTGATTTTCATATAAGAATCTATAGCGCAGCACTGGATCGGAAGTCTTTCCTGTTAATCTCTCTTCAATAATAGCCTTTGTGTGAATTGTTTCACCATACTTTAATAAAACATCTGTAACTAATGAAAAGTAAAGAGCATAAGATATACCGCCTACTATTATAAAAACAGCTAAAATATTCTTTATTTTCATTTTAAACGTTAGTTAATGCTTTTTTGAACTTTCTGTAAGAGACAGTATCGAAAATCAGTGGTGATAATAGGAATAATGTGTGGGTAGGAAATGTATGTTAGGCAGGGATATCATCCCCTTCTTTGCCGTTCATCACAGCATTGAGTAGATGTTTTCCTACACCATAACCCGACATCCACTGTGAGGTCTTGTGCCTGCAGACGTCCTTTGTTATGTGTTATGTTGTGGCTATACTTTTCAGGATTAGTCTCTTTTTGGAAAGAACAGACAAATCGAGCATAGCAATTTCAAAGGCAAATATACAACTTTATTTTGTAAAAGGATATTAAGAACATGAGAAAAGGAGAAAGGGTAGTAATTCACTCATCCGTCCAAATGAGATCACCATATCATACGATGCACCCTTTGCCTTATCGTTTTCCCTTTGAACCGGGCTTGGCCTTATTCGATCCTACCATCTAAAGATTTAACTTACTTTGCAAGTAATCAATAACAGGTTTATTTGTAGTCCCTGAACCATAAAAAGCAAGGAAGCTTAAACCGGCTTTCGTGAATAACGTCCAGGTTCCTATTTGCTTTAACACTTTTGTCCTACTGTCATATAAAGCATATCCTTTTCCTGCAAAAAGCCCATTCTCATATTTCTTTATCACATATACAACACTACCTGATTCTATATTGTTGCATGACAGAACACTGTCTCGTTCTTTTCTTTCAACTTTGAAGTGTAATATCGTTTTCTCTTTATTGTTACGAGATTCAAGTAAATACTGTGAGTACAATTTATTTCTAACTACATTTATAGAATCAATACCATCACCTTCGTACCATTTATTAGAATTAGAGTAATATGTCCAAGTCCCATCTTCCTTATTGAAAGAGAGCGAAAACTCACAGTCACTCATGAAATAATAAATATAAGAACAACCATGAAACATAACTTCTGAGGTCTCTTGATTCTCAGGTAAATCAATAGAATCTAATTTTTATGGGATATATTCCATGAGAATGACGATATTGTTCTAATTTACTTATAATATCTTTACCATACTTTTTTTCCTGAATAAATATCATAATAATTACTAGACATAATTATTAAGGATATAATAACAATTGAAAAAGATAAGATAACAAATTTACTTATTATCGTTTTTTTGTTTTTCATATTTCACCATCATGAATTATAATATGTCCGTTAAATATTATCATTTCATTATAAGTTCATTGTTTTATTACTCCTTTTATATCTCAATGGTCCGAGATTATTATTGTCAATACTAATATTCATTATTTTCCTTTTTTCATCAAAATATAATCTTATGTTACCTTTATTTGTTTTATTAAAATTTGATATAAGCTTAAGTACATCTTGTTTGGTATAATTAGCATCTTTAGGAGGATTGTAATAGGCATTCATCGCTAATTGTGAGAAATAAATTGCCTGACCACCCTTGTAAGCTTGAGTTGTCCTAGCAAAAGTCCAATGACTACTTGCCCGAGATACAACCGATGCATGAAGAAAAATGACTCTCACCCATCCCTCTATGATAATCTTGAAAGTGCATGTCTTCATGAAACAACGTATTCATTAAATTATATTTATTTTTAAGAAGAATATCTGGTGTGCCATTTTCTCCTGCTGGAATCCAGATACCATTATCTTTAGGTTCATAATGAGCAGTTTCATTCTTTATTATCTCACCTATAGTGCCTACGGTCGCTTTTTATACCTATAGCTTTGGCATAATACGCTGCAACATTCGCAATTATTTGTCTATTCTTCCCATTTCCCCAACCAAAGAAAATGGACTTTGTTTCATAATCTGAAAAAAATATTTTTTTAGAACCATCTGGGCTAACAATTGTTATATTTGCAGAATTATTATTTACGACTTTAATTATATTTCCATTACCATTTACATGAAACTCATCGTTACCATCAACATCAATAATTTTAATGGGATTAGCATTACAATATACATAAGAACCTAAAAACTGATATTTCTCAGCCAACGGATCCACCCCATACCAAATACTTGCCATAGGGTTCATATACCTTGCACCATAATAGTACAAGCCAGTCTCCTCATCAAACTGCTTGCCGTTGAACTTGTACGGTAGGTCTTCACTTGAGCAATGTTCATCCACTAACAGTTCACCGTATGGAAGATAAGCATCATACTGCGTAATGTTGGCTTTGTCATCTGTGATGTAAGACGTTGAGCCGAGATGGTCACTGTGATAGAAGAAGGTCTCCTCTTTCGTAGTGTCGTTGGCAATGTAGCCATAACCAGCCTTTGGGTCATCAGGGTTACTCGGGTCATTCCAGCTTACAGGTGGACCAGGGTTGGTATTCGGGGTCGTGTTAGGGCGTGGAGTCAGAATCCAGCCTTGTGCACATCATGGTTGCCGAGTTCTGTGAGGACGGCATTATAACCTACACCCGTGTTCTCTGGGTCACCATACGCACCCTTCTCTGTCGGTACACCTGGAGCTACACCCACCTTCTTATAGTATGCTTCCTTCTGTGTCTGGATCTGATTCATACGTTCAGCATAGTCCTGCTGACCAGCCGTTACGTATGAGCCGTTGCGTCCGTAAACGTTGTTAAACAATCCTGTACCGATACGGCTGGCGATTCGCTTGTCACCGATAAAGTAATGCTTCGTGAATCTATTCTTGTTAACAGAGAGGATACTTGCAGGATAAAGCGTGAAGTTATCTGTCTCGTGGAAGGTGATACCCTGTGGTGCACCATTGATATACACACCCTCCATCGTACCGTAACTCTTCATAATACGTTCGCCGGCAGCGTTGTAAGTGTAACGACTCGTCTTACCATTATCAGAGAGTACCATCAGTCGATTGTCCTCATCCCAGTACATCTCACGGGTAGTATTCGCCGAATCGTTCGTTACCAGCGTTGGATTACCATTAGCATCGTATGTGTAATGGTCGTGACCAATCTGCGTTGGAGCCGTCGGATGGTTACTGTCCTCATACTTATAAGCGAAGTTATAAGACTTAGCTGTTGTCGTTGAGTCCACCTTCTGCACCTTTGTGAGCGGTTCACTCATCCGTCCGAACGACATCACCATATCATACGAAGCACGCTTCGCCTTACCGTTTGCATGAATAAGACGGTTCAGCTCATCATACTCATACGTATGCGAACTCCTTCCTCCCAGCTTCGCCTTGTTGAGTTTCGTCAGCGACGTTGGGTTGGCGGCATTCGTAATACCGAGGATATTGTCCACAGCATCATAACGATACCTGTTTTCCATCACAGTCTGACCATCCGCTGTAAGGTTCATCGCCTGCAGACGTTCACGCTGCTTGTCGTAGGTATAGGTAGTCTCCGTGCCGTTACCGAGTTTCGTATAGACCGTATGACCCTCTTTGTCGTAACCTATCCTATCAACAATAACGCTCTGACGTCCCTGTTTATTGCTCGTAAGACTCTCCACCTGTCCTGCAGCATTGTAGTGATAAGTCACCACTTCACCATCAGGGTAAGTCATCGTCTGCACACGGTTCCAACTATCATACGTAGCACCATAGACATAAGTCCTGATATCTGCCACACTCGCCATAACTGTACGGACAGTCTTCGTCACCTCACCCTGTCGACCATAGATGCGTAGTTGAGGTTGTTCCGTGTACTCGTATTGTTCATTGTTATATCATCGAAGAATTTTAATTTACTTAGTTTGCACGATTACTGCATACGTCTTGCAGTTCTTCTGCAAAGGCCTTGCAGTGTTACTGCATGCGTGCTGCAGTGTTTCTGCAAGGCTTCTGCAGTGAGACTGCAACGCGGGTGCAGAATCTCTGCAGTACTATTGCGAAATGATTTAGTGCGTTGTATCGATTCATTCGTTCGGTGTTGTCCGCCTTGAACATGTTGTATATGTCATTGTTCCCAGTCGGGGCGCTGTTCGTAGCTGTCGAATTGCGGGGCGGGGAGTTCGTATTCATTGAATATTGTTGTTATTTCTGCCTGCTGCTCGGGCGAAATGAGCTGGTCTCCCTTTTGGGCGTAATAGAAAGCGCGCTCGCTGCTGAACACGTTCATTACATCGTAGCGCACGCTGTGGTACTGCGCTTTGGGGATATGGTCGAACAGTCGGCGCATGCCTCGGGCGTATCGCATGGGGGCGTCACTGCGAAACTCGCGGCACGCTTCGCCTTTCGCTACTTGTGCTACGTAGGCGGGCGTTACGCAATAGTTCGTTGTCGGCGGTTCGGGTTGCAACTGATATAGTCGGGCAACTTGGCGGCGAAGGCAGTGTACTGCTTTCGCGCATTCTTTGTCTGTGGCGTAGCATGAGGCGTAGCCGAAGGGGATTTCTTCAATCTGCATAAATATGATTAATCAAATATAGCTGTTAATTTATTCTTTTTTACAACTACAAAGATAATAATTTACTTGATAATCTCTAAATCTTTTACGTATCGACCATTCTTTTCTGCCGAGAAAGAATAATACTCAGCCCCGTTACCCACAATACCGATATTCCTCCCTTTCATGGGGAAAGAATCCAACACATTAAAAGCCCCATCTCTTCGTATCGTTTTATAAGAGAAGGAATGTGGGTGTATCCTGTAAATGTTCTTATATAAGTTATCTACATAAATTGTATCTGTTCCGGTAATAAAATAGAGCAGGATCTCTCCATAATAACCATTGGTTTTGCGAATAATGATAGAATCTGTATCCCCAATGATGAGACTATCATACTTATCACCCTCGGAAACGGATATATAAATATTATTCATATCACAATAATATCGCTTTTTTATCTTTTTGTTTGTACAGGAAATAACAAGAAGTAAAACGAATGCATATATAATTATGTACTTCATTTTTATTTAGAAAAGAATCTTTTAATACTATTCCAAAGATTTGATGCTTTTAGATTTAGTATTTGAGTATTTGTAAATCTGCGACCATCCGTAATATTCTGCATTTCGCGTAGACTTTCCTCTACATTTATATTGTCAAGAGAATACCCGTGCTTATCCATATTATTTTTTGTTTGGTAAGCATCAAACGCAGCTCTAGCGATACTCCATGGAATACCATTTTTTGCAGCAACAATACCAGCAGCCATATTGCCAATATCACGTCCGGATGAATATAAGATATACCCGAAACCATCTTTTCCTATTGGCACTCCTCTATATATGTAGGTTTGAGTGTTACTTATAACTTTATCCCCTCCATTAGTCACCTTAAAGTCATATGGATGATTTGTTCGCGCATTATTCATGTAATCGCCTAATGTTACATTAGAACTTACAATCTTATTAAGGAAATTTATACCGCTTTTATCATTGGGATTAATTTGAGCACCTATAGCCCACCCCCCTTTACCTTTATTGGCATCGGTATTATAAAAAGTTGTGGTAGAAGTAGAAATCCCTATCATTTCTCCTTTAATCGTATATTTTCCAGATTTATCTTTTGAGGCAATATAGATTCCTCTATTATTGTTGAGAATACCGCCAACAACAGTATAAGTACCTGTTTTGTTTTTAATCACATATGTTTCCTTACCATTAGGATCTATAAACTTTATAGGATTATCCATCGTATAACAATACCCTGTAACATTCAGGGTATTTCTCCATTAGCGGATCTACCCCTAACCACATGGAAATTTTTGGGATCCATGTATCT